>MDSV01133475.1_pt1 | contig 36465 bp, 32 predicted proteins | sample 810851 | NCBI WGS metagenome assembly MDSV01 (sample SAMN05326640, study PRJNA326480) | marine metagenome | isolation source: seawater | place: Atlantic Ocean: North East | collected 2012 | reverse complement strand
GCATCTATGACTTCATATTTGTATTGCCACCAATCAGAAAAAGTAGAGGCACCTGCTCCATGTTCAGCCAATCTTTCTGCAACTTTGTATCCTTCAAGAGCATGTTGGAAGGTGGCTATTGTAAACCCAAAATCTTCTGCAATTCTAGTAAGCATCCAAATCTCATCTTGTCGATATGAATGACAGTGTAAAAGTCGTTTCCCTTCGAGTACCTCAGCTAGTGCTTCTAATTCTAAATCTATTCTTGGAGGTATCGTTCTTTTTTGTGCTTTAGAATTTCTTTGATATGTTTTATGACGATGTCGATAATCCTGGGCAGCTCTGAATGCATCTCGTATCACTTGTTCTACTCCCATTCGGGTTTGCGGATATCTTCCAGTACCTTCCCAATTCGCCTGTTTTACATTTTCACCTAATGCAAATTTTATACCTTGAGGTGCATTTTTATAGATTAATCCTTTTGGATTGGAACCCCAGCGAAGTTTGATGATGGCGTTTTGTCCTCCAATTGGATTTGCCGATCCATGTAAAACATTGGCAGTAGTTAATCCTCCACCTAATTGTCTATATATATTAATATCATCTGCATTAAGTACATCTCTAATCCTAACTTCAGCTGTTACAGCTTGTGCTCCTTCATTAATGGATGATGCAGCAGAATGACTATGGCAATCAATAAGTCCTGGGGTAACATATTTATCCGTACCATCTATTACGAGTGCACTTCCCATTGGTACACTAATATCTGGAGCAATTTTATCAACTTTACCATTTACAAATAATATATCCCAATTTTTTAATATTCCCTTAGATCCACATGTCCATATTATCGCATTATCTATTAATATCGCATTTGGAGATAATAATTCTTTATTTAAACCATATGCACCTTCTGGATAGAATAGCTTTCGATTACTTGCTATTTCTTTTTCTCTTTTTTTGAGGGTTGATTCTCGAGTTCGCTTGGCATTAAATATGTAGTTATTAGAGCCATCATATATTGTTCCCTGTATTTTATCCTTTTTTATACTACCTTTAAATGCAAGGATGTCATCAATATTTAATAATGCACCTTTTAATTTGAATTCTACTGTATTACCATACCTATTTATTTCTATAATTTTTTGAGTTTCTTCACCGACGATTAGTTTTCCTTCCAGTTTCTTGTTTGTTGAAGAGCTAAGGTTTTTTTCTTTTTTATTTTTCTTTGGGATTGAGAATTCTAGTTCATAGTCATTTTCAAGGATATTAATAACCCATTTACCAGCAAGTTTAGACTGGTGTCTTTCAGATATATATTTTTCTTTTCCAGCAAGCCATAGTGAGGTAATCCTAGACTTAGGATTAAAATAATTACCGTCTGTTACTACTAGATTAGCCATATATCCAGGTTGAATTTTCCCTAATACTTTTTCAAGGCCCATTGCCTCTGAGGGATAAGTTGTAAGTGAAGCAAGCACAACATCTTGTGATATTCCCCTGTCAATAATTCTTTGAAGGTTCTTTCTAAATTCCTTTTTGTTTTTTAGTGTACCAGATGTCAAACCAAATCGTAAACCCGCATCGAATATTTTTTTAATATTATCCGGTGCCATATCCCAGTGTTTTAATTGTTCATTTGAATATTGTAGTACTATATGAGGGTCGTTTGCTTTTGGTTTTTGTGGAAAATCAAGCGGAAAGATAATAAAGGGGTTATATTTCTTGATTTCAGAAAGTCTTCTATATTCATATCCACTACCAAGAATCCAAGGATTTAAATTGAATTCATCGGATATGTTAAGAGCTCGAAGTACGCTATTCTCATTTTTTGTCATAAATAAAATAGGTTTTCGATTTTTACGGAAATCTCCAATCTCTAATAAAGATGGGTTTAATGGGATGGGTTCATTCTCCTCGGGATATTTGTCAAGTATTTCAAGTGATTTAAGATACCACTCTGCATCCATAAAGGTTTGTCTCATCACCGCGATAACACCTAATAAAGAATTAGGATAGCCCCTATCAGACCAACCACCAGCTTTAAATTCTAATACTTGAGTTACATCTTTAGATATGGACAGCATCTTATCATTGAGAATCACCAAATCTGATTTTCCTTTAAAAATTCCGATTTCAGGAACAATATGTGCTGCGGTAATACCTATAGAATGTAGTGCTTTAATATCTTTCTCTTTTAGTTTGAGATCATCTTTAGCACGATATTCAGGTCTAATTTTTTCATTCCAATGATTATCAGGACTTATTGTTTTTTCATCACGTTTGATTTGAAGCCAACCATCAATAAAACCTGCATAGATATGTGCACCTTCCATATCAATTTCATATGCATCAAGAGGAATATTTATATATCGGCCTACCTTGTCTACCTTTCCATCCCTTATGATTAGGGTTGCATCCTTTATTGAATCTCCAGGCTCTGTATGTACGATAGCATGGCTTAATGCCCACACTCTAGGATTATTACGGTGAATATCTTTTACGGGTTCTGTTTGGGATTTTAAAAAAGCAAAAAAAATAAAATATATTAGGAATCTATAACTCAAAAATTTGGTCCTTTTAGTTGATTGTTTTTTAGAAGTTCAGTAACATATTTAAATGAATCTTCAACATCATCAGAAAAATGAAATAATTCTAAATCTTGAGGAGACACTGTCCCAATCTCTGAAAGATATTCCCAATTAACAACTTTTTCCCAAAATTCTTTTCCATATAAAACTATTGGTAATCTTTTTTTAATTTTTTCGGTTTGAATAAGTGTCAATACTTCCATTAGCTCATCTAGAGTTCCGAAACCACCTGGCCAGACAATTATTGCTTTTGCGAAATAAAGAAACCAGAATTTACGCATAAAAAAATAATGAAATTTCATACTGAGGTCGTCTGAAATCCATTTATTCCCAGATTCTTCATATGGTAATGATATTGTAAGCCCGATATTTTTACCTCCTGCATCGGATGCCCCACGGTTAGCGGCTTCCATAATTCCAGGGCCACCTCCTGAGCAAATGATATATCTGTGCTTTGTTCCACGTAAACTTTTGCTCCAATTTGTGAATTTTTTTGCAAGTTCTCTAGCTTCATCATAAAAACGGCTCATTTTTAGATTCATCTTCATAAAGTTTATTTTGTGCTCATCCTTATTTTTTAGGACATTATCTAATTTATTTTTTGCGCTCTGACGGGACATGATTCTTGCTGATCCAAAAAAAACAATCGTATCTGATATTTTATTGCGTTGTATTTTTTGTAGTGGGCCATAATATTCTGAAAGAATTCGCATCGACCTCCCAGAAGAACTTCCTAAAAAATCTTTATTGTAATAGAATCTATCTTTTGCATCAATTTTTGACATATTGTGTAATCCTTATATATTATGAAATTTAAAGTAAACATTTTCTATTTCACAAAAAAGTATGATTATATAGTATATATTTTATTGATTGGACAAATTTATTCTAGGTATCTTTAGGGATGCTTGTTCCCTTATTATTAGCCATATTCCTCTATTCATGCGCTTCACCACCTAAGGTTGTGGTATTACCGCCAACAAAAAATATAGCCACTGAATTACAAAATCAGACCGTATTTACTCTTGGTTATATGTCAGAATATGATATATGGGAATTTCTCAAAGAGAATCCATCTGAAAAGAACGTATTAGAAACATTTGGTTTTCCTGACTCTGTTTGGTTGGATGAAATTGAATCAACAAAATTTCTTTATTATTTTATTCCTGATATGCAAGATTATAATACTATTGAAATAAGTGCAAAAACAGATAGTGTTTCTGGTTTTGAATGGGATTGAATATTTATGAATAAAAAATTATTGAACTACAGTGATTATTTAAAACTAAATACACTTTTAAATAGTCAAGAACTAAAAAGTGCGGAGAAAGGAAAACCTGCACATGATGAAATGTTATTTATTATTATCCATCAAGTATATGAACTCTGGTTCAAACAAATTATACATGAGTTGGATTCGGTATTGGATATTTTTAATAAAGAAGTTGTAGAAGAGTCTAGTGTTAGTTTAGCTGTATCTAAGTTTAATCGAATTATAGAAATACAAAAATTGCTTATTGATCAAGTTAGAGTTTTAGAAACAATGACTGCTATGGATTTTTTAGAATTTAGAGATGATTTAATTCCTGCTTCGGGGTTTCAGAGTGCACAGTTTAGGCAGATTGAAAATAAACTAGGACTATTGAAAGACAAAAGAATTAAATATGGTAGAACAGATTATAAATCAACAATAATAAAACAGGAAAAAATAAAGATACAAGAATCTGAAAATGAAAAATCTCTTTTTGATTTACTTGAGGTATGGTTGGAGCGTACGCCTTTTCTATCCTTTGAAGGTTTCGATTTTTGGAGTCAATATAGTATTGCTGTCAAAACAATGTTAGATAATGAAGAAAATGTCATTCGAAACAATCCTAACTATAATCATGATGAGGTGGCTTATCACCTTAAAGAGCATGAACGTGCAGTTGCTTCTTTTTCTGCTATAATAGATGATAATAAACATAATGAATTGATAAAAAAAAACATAAAGCGATTATCTCATAAGGCTACTAAGGCAGCGTTATTAATATTTTTATATAGAGAAGAACCTATCTTACATTCTCCATTTAATTTTTTAACAAGACTTATGGATGTAGATGAATTATTTACTACATGGAGGCATCGACACGCTCTTATGGTGAGAAGGATGATTGGTTCAAAAATTGGGACGGGAGGTTCTTCAGGTCATGCTTATCTGAAAGCAACAACAGATCACCATAAAGTTTTTTCAGATTTAGCTGATTTATCAACCTTTTTCATTCAAAGATCGTCTCTTCCAGATTTACCAAAGGATATTAAAAGTAATTTAGGATATAGCTTTCAATCATGAGATTGTCTTTGTCAAATAAACATGCATTTATTTGTGGTAGTACAAGTGGTATTGGAAAAGCCTCAGCAGTTCTAATGGCAGAATTAGGTTGTGAGTTAACTCTTATTGCTCGTAATCAGAACAAACTAAATGATACACTTGAAATATTGAACAGTGATGAAGAACAGAATCATGAAGTATTATGTTCAGATTTTGATAATCCAGAAGAGCTGAAAAAAAAGATTCAATTGTATATTTCTAAATTAAGAAAACCTGTAGATATTTTAATCAATAATTCTGGAGGTCCACCAGGAGGGCCTCTTATTGAAGCAAATGAGGATGAATTTAGATTGGCTTTTAATCGTTTGTTGGTATGTAACCATATTTTGACAAAAGCAGTGTTCCCAGGTATGCGTAATCAAGGTTCTGGTCGTATTATTAATATTATTTCTACTTCAGTAAATCAGGTCATACCTGGATTAGGTGTTTCGAACACTGTTCGCGGAAGTGTAGCGCAATGGGGTAAAACACTTGCTTTAGAATTAGGTAAATATGGTATATGCGTTAATAATGTTTTGCCTGGATATACTTCTACTCCTAGGTTGCAAAAACTAGCCAATAATAATGCCGAATCTTTAGGAATTAGTGTTGAAGAGGTTATTGAAGCATGGGGACAAAATACATCACTTAAACGTTTGGGTACTCCGCAAGAAATTGCAAATATAATTGCTTTTTTAGCCTCAGACGAATCTGGGTATATCACCGGACATAATTTATCTGTAGATGGTGGGCGTTTTGGTTCATAATGAGAAAGCGTATTTCATTTGAGCAAATAGAAAAACTTAATCCCAATTGGGTCAAGTCGCAGATAGAAGGTTTTATCAGAGAAGATGCTCCTGACGGAGATATCACTACAATCAATACAATACCAAAAGATTTAATTGCTAAGGCTAATATGATTGCAGCAGAGGAATTTATTTTTTGTGGAGAGCAATTTATTCCTTTTTCTTTTTCAGAATCTTGTAGAGTAGATATGTTTATAAAAGATGGGGAATCTGTTTCTTCAGGGCAAATTCTCGCAGAGATTAATGGAGATGCTCGTTCAATATTGACATATGAGCGCGTAGTGTTGAATCTAACACAACGTCTTTGTGGAATTACAACTGAAACAAAAAAATATTGCGATTTAGATTTTGCTGAAGGATTCATGGTTATGGATACCCGAAAAATGACACCTGGATTAAGAATGTTTGAGAAGTATGCGGTAAAAGTAGGTGGAGGATGGAATCATAGACTAAACCTTTCAGCCGCTATTTTAATAAAAGATAATCATATACAGGCTGCTGGAGGTATTACAAAAGCTATAGAGCAAGTAAGAAAAGGTAATTTATCCAATCTTCCAATAGAATTAGAGGTTGATAATTTAAGGCAACTTAGGGAAGGTCTTAATTTTAATTTAGATGGTTTTCTGTTAGATAATATGGATGAGGAAACTGTTTCAAAGGCAGTGTCTATGATTCGTAATCAAACAAATAGTGAAGAAGTATTTATTGAAACAAGTGGTGGTATTCATTATGGTACAATTAAGTCTTATGCTAATTTAGGTGTAGATGGTATTTCCATGAGCGCGATAACAGCCAAAGCATCTGCGGTTGATATAAAAATGGAAATAATATGATAGAAGTAGTCAAAAACTTTATCTCTGGTGAATATGTAAATGGACATTCAAAAGATAAAATCGAATTATATGATCCTTCCAAAGGAGAAATTTATGGATATTTTAATGATTCTAATTTCGAGGATGTAGATAGAGCTATCAAATCTGCGAAGGAGGCTTTCCCATTATGGTCCCAATTGTCTGTGGATGAGAGAGCTCAATTTATGATAAATATTTCTAAAGAAATAAGTATACGGTTAGAAGAATTTTCAAAATTTGAAACAAGAGATACTGGAAAACCTATATCTTTATCAAAGACTCTAGATATACCAAGGGCAATATCAAATTTTGAATTTTTTGCCGAGCATGGAAAAAATTTAAATCTAGTTGAATATTTAAATAATAATAAATCAAATAATGAAATTCATAAGTCACCTCTTGGTATTGTTTGCTGCATATCGCCTTGGAACTTACCACTGTATTTATTGACCTGGAAAATTGCACCAGCTTTAGTAGTGGGCAATACTGTGATCGCAAAGCCATCTGAGATAACTCCATATACTGCGTATATGCTTGGGGATATCTGTAATAAAGTAGGTCTACCCAAAGGTGTGCTTAATATAATAAATGGTAAGGGATCAACTGTTGGGACTAAATTAGTTTCTCATAAAGAAATAAAGGCTATTTCTTTCACTGGTGGAACTTCCACAGGTAAAATAATCTATAAGAATGCTTCAAATTCATTTAAAAAATTATCTCTAGAAATGGGAGGGAAAAATCCTGCAATAATATTTGATGATTGTAATTATGATATTATGATAAAAACTTTAGTTAGGTCTTCCTTTTTAAATCAAGGACAGATTTGTTTATGTAGTTCTAGAATATTAGTAGAAAAAACGATTTATCATAAATTCAAAGAAGATTTTTGTAAAAAAGTGTCTCAATTAGTAATTGGAAATCCTTTAGATGAAGATACAGAATTTGGAGCTATTTCATCAAAAGATCAATATAATAAAATTTATAGCTATATTAATCTAGCAAAAGAAGAAGGTGCTAAAATTTTAGTAGGTGAAAATAAAGTTGAGTTAAGTAAACCTTGTGATAAGGGATGGTTTATTGGGCCTACGGTTTTAGAAGGTGTAGATCAAAGTTCAAAACTCAATCAGGATGAGATTTTTGGTCCTGTAGTTACTTTACAATCATTTAGCTCTAAAAAAGATGCTATACAGATTGCTAATGATACGATTTATGGTCTCTCTGCCACAATTTGGACTGAAGATAAGCAAAAAGCAAAGGATGTCTCAAGTAAAATAGATGCCGGCGTAATTTGGATTAATAGTTGGTTAGTGCGGGATTTAAGAACCCCTTTTGGTGGAATGAAAAATTCTGGGTTAGGAAGGGAAGGAGGGATGGAAATTTTAAACTTTTTTACAGAACAAAAAAATATTTGTATTCCAAGATGAATGGAAAATATCATAAGCATATTTTTATCTGTACGAACGAAAGATCAAAAGATAGTTCCCGAGGTGATTGCATGAGATGTGGTGCTATGGAAATTAGAATGAAATTTGTTCAATTAATAAATCAGCATGGATTAAAGGGTATGGTAAGAGCAAATAAAACCGGATGCTTGGATGTCTGTGAATTAGGTGCAGCAGTAGTTATATATCCCGATAATATTTGGTACACACAGATTAAAATTGAAGATGTTGAGGAAATTTTTTTTACATCAGTTTTAGGTAACAAGATTGTAGATAGATTATATGCTAATGATGCCACTTGGGAAAAATTAAGAAAACTAAGAAAAAGACAATCATGAATAACATAGTTAATACCAAAAAAGCACCAGAACCGGTAGGTAAATATCCTCATGCGAGAAAAGTGGGGGATTTATTGTTTTTATCAGGGGTCGGTCCAAGAAAACCAGGAACAAATGTAATTCCTGGAGTTATGGTGGATGGGCAAGGTGATATTCTAGGTCATGATATAGAGATTCAATGCCATTCTGTTTTTGAAAATGTAAATATAATCTTAAAAGAGTCAGGTAGCCATTGGGATAATCTAATTGACATAACCATATTCTTGACAGATATAAAAAGAGATTTTGATATTTTTAATGAAATATATAGTGATTATTTTCAAAGTAACCAGCCATGTCGGACTACTGTGGAAATTTCTGCATTACCAACTCCAATCGCAATTGAGCTAAAATGTATTGCAACCATTGATAAAGAATGAAATTTTTACCACCAATAGATTTTAAGAAATGGATTGATAAAAATCGCAACCTATTAAAACCTCCAGTTGGAAATAAAGTGCTTTATGATGAAGGGGATTTTATTATTATGGTTGTTGGAGGTCCTAATTCAAGAAAAGATTATCACGTAGATCCAATTGAAGAATTTTTTTATCAAATTGAGGGTGATATGATTCTAAAAATTATTGATAATGGAAGCAAAAAAGATATTATAATCAAAGAAGGGGAGGTTTTTTTATTACCTAAGAATATTCCTCATTCTCCTCAAAGATTAAAAGATACAGTAGGGTTAGTTATTGAGTATAAAAGAGAAGAGGGATTATTAGATAAATTTCAATGGTATTGTGAAGTATGTGATGATGTCCTTTATGAAGTAAATATTCAACTTGAGGATATCGTTACCCAATTACCTCCATTATTTGATTCTTTTTGGGAAAATAAACAAAATAGAACATGTGGCAGTTGTGGGGTTATTCAACTACCAATTAGCTGATGAAGATTGATATACACACCCATATAATTCCAAGGTCATTACCAAATTTAGAGAAAAAATTTGGGTATGGTGGTTGGGCGACATTGCAAGATTACAATGCGAAATCAGCACAAATAATAAAAGATGGTGAATGTTTTCGAATTATAGATTGTAATTGCTGGGATCCCTTAGTTAGAATTAGTGAATGCGATGAACAAAATGTAGATGTTCAAATACTTTCTACGGTTCCACTTATGTTTAATTATTGGGCTAAAGCTGAACACGCTTTATATTTTTCACGGTTATTAAATGATCATATTTGTAAGACTATTAATGAATACCCAAAGAGATTTCTTGGACTAGGTACTATTCCGATGCAAAATAGTAGTCTCGCTATTAAAGAATTAGAACGCTGTGTAAAAAACCTTAAATTAAGTGGAATACAAATTGGAACAAATATCAATGGAAAAAATTTAAGTGACCCAGAATTTTTTCCTATTTTTGAAGCTGCAGAAGCTCTGAGTGCGTCCATTTTTATACATCCATGGGAAATGATGGGTGCGGATAAAATGAATAAATATTGGCTACCATGGTTAGTAGGAATGCCAGCGGAAACAAGTAGAGCTATATGTTCAATGATATTTGGTGGAGTTTTTGAGAGATTACCTAATCTTAGAGTAGCCTTTGCGCATGGAGGAGGTTCATTTCCAGCAACAATAGGTAGAATTCAACATGGTTTTAAAGTACAGCCTGATTTATGTGCAGTAGATAATAAAATTGATCCTATAGAATATTTAGGTCGGTTTTGGGTTGATTCATTAGTACATGACAAAGAAACGTTGACATACCTTCTTGATAAAATAGGAGGCAATAAAATTGCATTAGGAACAGATTATCCTTTTAAGCTAGGTGAATTAAAGCCAGGTAATATGATAGAATCATCCGATTTAGAAATAGGGGTAAAAGATAAACTATTATATAAAAATGCTCTGGATTGGCTAGGGCTACCATATGATTATTTTAAATGATATTTAATACTACAAGAGCATTTGCCTCAAAGCTAGATCAAAAAGATGAACTTAGTAAATACCGTGAATATTTTTATTATCCAAAAAATGAAAAAGGAGAAGAATTAATCTATTTTTGTGGCAATTCCCTTGGTCTACAGCCTAAAAAAGTACCTGATTATATTAAAAAAGAATTAGATCTATGGTCTACTCAAGGTGTACGTGGTCAAGATAGTCGTTGGATAACATTCCATGAAAAACTAGCTAAACCTTCAGCAAACTTAATTGGTGCAAATGAAAAAGAGGTTGTGGTAATGAATGCATTGACGGTGAATATTCATTTATTACTTATATCATTCTACCAACCAAAGGGTAAAAGAATAAAAATCATAATGGAAAAAGATGCCTTTCCATCAGATCAGTATGCTATAAAAAGTCAAGTTAAGTATCATGGATATAATCCGGAAGATACTATTATTGAATTGGTTCCTAGAAAAAATGAAAAAGTATTACGCAATGAAGATATTTTAAAAACAATTGATAAATATGGAGATGAAACTGCATTAATATATTTGGGTGGTGTAAACTATTATACAGGTCAGTCATTTGATTTAGAGAGTATTTCTCAAGCTGGGAAATCAAAAGGTTCCATTGTTGGTTTTAATCTTGCACATAGTGTTGGAAATATTTCTATGAAATTACATGAATGGGGAATTGATTTTTCTGCATGGTGTACATACAAATATTTGTGTGCTGGACCAGGCAGTCCTTCTGGAGTGTATATTCATGAGCGTCATCATAATTGGAGTGGACCAAGATTAACTGGCTGGTGGGGCCACAATAAAAATTCAAGGTTTGATATGCCTTCTGTTTTTGATCCAATATGTACATCTGAAGGTTGGCAGATTAGTAATGCTCCTGTATTGGGTATGGCACCATTATTTGCATCGCTAGAGATATTCGATAAAGTTGGTATAAATGATATAGCTTCAAAGGGGAAAAAATTATCAAATTATATGGAATATTTACTCGTTGAATTAGTTTCAGAGGTTACAATTATTACTCCAAAAAAACGAGGTTGTCAATTATCTATAACTGTAAGTGGAGGGAAAAAAATTTTTGAGTATCTACAAGATCAAGGGGTTGTGTGTGATTGGCGTAATCCTGATGTTATAAGGCTTGCGCCTCATCCTTTGTTTAATACCTTTATTGAAATATTTGAATTTGTTAATATTTTGAGAAAAGCAATTGATCAGTAAAAATAATATTACCATTATTGGTGCTGGCCTTTCAGGACCAGTTATGGCAACTTATTTATCAAATCATGGCTACGAGGTAGATATTTATGAAAGGCGGCCAGATATGAGACATATAGAACAATCTGCAGGACGCTCTATAAATTTAGCCCTTTCAAAAAGAGGTATTAAGGCCTTAAAAGATATAGGTGTCTATAAGGAGATTAGAACAAAGATGCTACCGATGGAAGGGCGTATGATTCATGACCTTGATGGTAGCACTCATTTACATCCATATGGTAAAAAGCAAGATGAGGTTATTTATTCTATTTCTCGTTCTTTTCTAAATATTACTTTAATGGAATTTGCTGAAAAAAACGCAAACACTAAGATTTATTTTGAACATGACCTAGATTCTCTTGATGTAATTAGTAATAGATTAATTTTTAAAAATAAAAAGAGTTTTCCATATGTTAGAGTATTGGGGTCTGATGGTTCATCCTCAATTATTAGAAAAAGCATTAATCAATTTCATCCAATAAATTATCAAAAGAAACCACTATTACATGGGTATAAGGAGTTAGCAATTCCTCCAAACGATAAAGGAGACTTTCGATTAGAACCAAAGGCCTTACATATATGGCCCAGGGGAAAGTTTATGCTCATCGCTTTACCTAATATGGATAGGTCATTTACATGTACTTTATTTCTTCCCTTAAATGGAGAGGTAAGTTTTTCTACTATAAAATCAAAAAATCAAATTCATGATTTATTTAAAAGATATTTTCCTGATACCCTTTGTTTGATTCCTAATCTAATAGAAACATATCATAGTAATCCTGTAGGGACTTTATCAACAGTATATTGTGATAAATGGAACTATAAAGATAAACTTCTTATTTTTGGAGATGCAGCTCATGCCATAGTGCCTTTTTTTGGTCAGGGAATGAATGCATCTTTTCAAGATTGCACTATTATTAACTCTCTAATTAATGAATTTAATGGTGATTGGGAAAAAATCTTTTCTAGATTTTCAATAGAACATATTCCAAATGGACATGCTATTGCGGATATGGCCTTGGAAAACTATATAGAGATGAGAGATTTAGTTAATAACCCTATGTACAAAAAAAAGAGAGAGCTAGAGTTGGAATTAGAGTCTGAATTTCAAGATAGATTTATTCCTAGATATGCAATGGTCTCATTTCATACTATCCCCTATGCGGAGGTATATAAGAGGGGATTAATCCAGAATAAATTAATGGATAGTTATATGTCAGGAAGAATTACTAAAGCGATCCTTAATGAGAAAATATTAAATGAACTTTCTCCTATATGATTAATAATAGATCACCCTTATCATGTTAACATGCATAATTTCTAATTAAAAATATGAAATCAAAATTTAAACTAGCACCCTCACTATTGTCTGCAGATTTTTCCGATTTAGGTTCTGCATTAAAAATATGTGAAAAAGGTAAGGCACATTGGATACATATTGATGTGATGGATAATCAGTTTGTACCAAACTTAACTATAGGCCCTCCAGTAGTTAAGTCTATTAGAGCAAAAACAAAAAAGTTTTTAGATGTGCATATGATGGTCATTCAACCTGAAAATTTAGTAGAGCCTTTTGCAAGAGCAGGTGCTGATAATATTACTTTTCATATTGAAGCAACAGATAAACCTGAAGAAATTATCACCCTGATAAAATCCTGTGGGTGTAAGGTTGGTATTTCGATAAAGCCAGATACACCTCTGAAGACAGTTCTACCATTTTTAGATAAAGTCGATGTGGTGCTGGTAATGAGTGTTCAGCCGGGATTTGGTGGTCAGGGATATATTAAAAAATCTAATAATCGTATAAAAAAAATTAAACAATTTTTATTAAGGAATTGTCTAGGCCGTGTGAATATTCAAGTTGATGGAGGTATTAAAATTCATAATGCTCCTGAGGTAATCGATGCAGGTGCAGATATCCTTGTTGCTGGTTCAGAGGTGTTTTCTTCATCTGACCCGGTTAGAAAAATAAAAGATTTTTATCAACTTTCGAATAAGTAAGATAATTAATATCCAATATTATATTATTGCATAATATTATTAGTTAAATACATCCTATTATTCAAATTCCTATAAATATCATATAGAGTATAGAATGAAGTCATTTAATGATTTAAAAGATTTTAAAAATTGGTCAAAAAAAGATAAAGATCAATTTTCAATATCAGTAATTAAAGGTCTTGTGATGGATGCCACTCGGGAGGCTAATAGTGGCCATCCTGGTGGTCCAATGTCATGTGCTGATTTTCTATATCTTCTTTATAAAGATCATCTCCGTTTTGATCCTAATAATCCAGAATGGTTTAATCGTGACAGATTTATTTTATCAGGTGGTCATATGTCGATGCTGCAATATTCATTGTTATTATTTACAGGATGGTTGAATATAGAAGATATAAAAAATTTCCGTCAATTAGGAAGTAGAACTCCAGGGCATCCAGAAGTTGAAATTCCAGGAGTGGAATGTACTACCGGTCCACTTGGGCAAGGGTTTTCCATGGGAGCAGGGATTGCTCATGCGGAGGCATATCTTCACAATCTTTTTAAATCAAAAGAAGAGTATTGTGTAAAAACCAAATTTGGTGGTGATATCATTGACCATTTTACGTACGTTTTAGCAAGTGATGGAGACCTTCAGGAACCCGTTACTCTTGGGACTGCATCCTTGGCAGGACATTTAGGCCTATCAAAATTAATTGTTTTCTATGATTCTAATTCAGCACAGATTTCAGGAAATACAGATAGGTCAGATTCAACAGACTATGCAATGATATTTAAAGGTTTTAAATGGGATGTTTATCAGATAGATGGTCATAATCATAATCAAATAAATAATGCTATTGATAATGCAAAGAGAAGTAAAAAGCCGAGTATAATTATTGGTAATACAATTATGGCAAAAGGTACGGCTACTATGGAAGGAGACCATAATACCCATGGAGCACCCCTTCAACAGGATGAGATTGATGCAACAAAATTGAATCTTGGTTTACCAACTGAAAAATTTTATTTACCTCAAGAAGTAGTCAAATATTTTCAGGAAAGATATTCTACCCTAATTAAACAATCGGAGAGTTGGGAAAGTATGTGTAATGAGATTAGTAGCTCCGAATCACTTGGGGAATTAATATCTATTTGTATAAAAGATAAATTACCTGATACAAAATATCCAGAATTTGAATCTGGTCAATCAATACCAACAAGAAAAGCATTTGGTGCTACTCTTGATGAGTTTGCCAAAGTAGTACCCAGTTTGATAGGGGGATCTGCTGATTTAGAACCCTCAAATTATACAGGTAATTTTGCAAAAAATTACTCAGACTTTACTATAAATAAACAATCAGGTAGGAATATTCCTTTTGGTGTAAGAGAATTTCCCATGGCTGCCATGATGAATGGGATGGCATTGCATGGAGGTGTTATTCCTTTTGGAGGAACATTCTTAGTATTTGCTGATTATGAGAGGCCGGCATTGAGATTAGGTGCTATTCAAAAGATAAGAGTCATACATGAATTCACACATGATTCTTTTTATGTTGGTGAAGATGGGCCAACTCATCAGCCTATTGAGCATGCTATGGCTCTTCGAACAATACCTGATTTTAATGTTTTTCGTCCAGCGGATGCTAAAGAAACAGCCATATGTTTTAGAATGGCCCTTGAGAATAAGAATACTCCGAGTGCTCTTTTACTGACACGCCAAGGAGTTCCTGTTTATGATAAAGACTATTCATTATTAGAAGAAGGTGTTAGAAAAGGTGCCTATATTATCAGAGACTGTGATGATGATCCAGATTTAATTTTTATTGCAACTGGCTCAGAAGTATCTCTTGCCTTAGAAACTGCTGATTTAATGTTTGATAGAAAAATTCGTGTTATAAGTATGCCATGTATGGAGATATTTGATAAACAGCCAAATGAATATAAAACTAAAATTATCCCAGAACGTCGTTGTATAAAGGTTTCAATGGAGGCTGGTATTACAAATGGATGGGAAAAATATACTGGTATTAATGGGTTGAATATTGCTATTAATCATTATGGGGCTTCTGCTCCTGGAAGTGAATTAGCAAATAAATATGGTTTTACATCTACTAAGGTAGAACAAGTTATAAGATTACATATAAAATCTCTTTTATGAATATTCATATAGCAACTGATCATGCCGGTCTAGAAATGAAAAATTCAATCAAAGAATTTTTATTAGGAAAAGGATATGATGTTACTGATCATGGTGCATATGAGTACGATGCTTTAGATGATTATCCAGATTTTATTTTTCCGTGTGCTCGCGCAGTAGCTTCCAATCTTAATAGTCGAGGTATTATTTTAGGCGGTTCAGGGCAGGGTGAGGCGATGGCTGCAAATAGAATAAAAGGTATTAGAGCAGCTGTTTTTTATAATGGCCCTAAAGAAATAATTCAACTTTCACGTGAACATAATAACGCTAATATATTATCCTTAGGAGCTCGTTTTATGAGTAAGAAAGAAATATTTGACGTTGTTGATTTCTGGCTAAAAGTCTCATTTGAAGGAGGTCGGCATCAAAGAAGGATTGAAAAATTAGATATATAATGGGTTTCTTTAGCAGATAATTCCATCAATACTATGATAGCTCAATTTTACGCGATTGATAGTTCCATTTTCTAAATTATATATATCACAAGAATCATATGGTTTTGCATATACATGTAAACTAATTGCATTATTTTTTGATATATTTTCCACTGAATGTATATCAGCTGGCCCGTCAAGAAATCCTGGATTGCAGGTCCACTCTTGTATCTTATTGAGTTTAAGAGGTTTTGATGATATTTGCTTGTAATTACAAATTTTCAGTTGACCGGTTTGTACTCTAGCCCAGCATTTTTCACCCTCATGACCATGAATCGGAGCAGATTTGTTTGGTGGCCAACATAGAATCATTATCTCAAAATCTTTATTCTTGTGAATTAAGTTTCTGGTATAGGTGTCTGTTCTTCTTAAGTCGTACTTTTTTAATTCTTCTTGCGTAATAGTTAAATTTTTTAGATAAGATGAAACATCAGCAATAGGGAAATCGACTTTTGCAAATTTTTTTAATTTTTGAATTAGTGGTTTTATCATAATTACAGTAGTGATTTGATTTGAGAATTTAATCTTAATATTTTTTCTGCTCTAGTAATATCATTTTTTGTATTCATATTTAAAAATAATTTGGAATAAGAAGTTAAATCAACATCATGATATCCATTGCATTTGATAAAATCAATAAGTCCATATTGTTTATTCTTAATCCAATTATCACATTCACTAAGAATTTGTTTATTATAGAAAGCACAGGTCGGTTGCAATGTCCCAGATATTCTTGGAACAATAATTTGTTCTTCTAGATTTGCGTGAGACCACAATCGATACAATATATCTTTATTCAATAATGGAAGATCACATGAAAGTAAAAGAATCCATTCACTCTTAGTATCTTTTAGTGCAGAGTATAAACCAATTATTGGTGCTTGGATAGTTGAAATATCTTTGATGAATGGTTTTTCTATTCCTTCAGGTTTTTTTTTCCCCACAAGAGATATAAATTTAAATTGTTCACAAGCATTCCAAATTCGATCTAGAACAGATTCTCCATTAATGATAGTTTTCCATTTAGAAGATCCAAATCTTCTACTTTTACCGCCAATTAAGATATAAACAGAAACACTAGTCATATTAGAATTTCAATGTTTTTAAGATTATAATCATATCATTTGATTTATTATTTTCATATATAGATATGATAATGAATTTATGAATTACGGGTTTGTAATTGACAATCGTTTATGTATCGGTTGTCATGCTTGTACAGTTGCATGTAAAAGCGAACATGATGTCGCGATTGGTGTAAATCGTACCCATGTTAAATATATAGAAAAAGGAGTATTTCCAAATAGCTCTCGAGAGTTTTCTGTGCATCGTTGTAATCATTGTTCGAATGCTCCTTGTGTTGAGATATGTCCTACTACGGCACTATATACCCGTAAAGATGGGATAGTAGATTTCGATAACGATCGTTGTATTGGATGTAAATCATGTATGCAGGCCTGTCCTTATGATGCGCTTTATATAGACCCAGAAACAAATACTGCGGCAAAATGTAATTATTGTGCCCATCGTCTTGATAATGGCTATGAACCTGCATGTGTAATTGTTTGCCCTGTAGAGGCAATTATTTCTGGAGATTTAAGTAATTCAGATACAAAAATTTCTAATTTAGTATCTAACCAAGATACGATGGTTCGTAAACCAGAAAAAAATACCGTACCAAATCTATATTATATAAATGGTAGCAAAGAGATGTTAGACCCAAACTCAACCACGGTAAATCAGGAATATGTTTGGTCAGAGCAATCTAAAGGTGTTGGGCATTATGCAAAATTTGCAGATAAACTTATTAATGAATCAGATACTGAGAATTTATTAATACAATTAGCAATGGAGAGTGCTGCACAGTCGGATAATCCAATTGATCATCGTGCAATTGATAATGTTGCCAAAGAGATTCAAATTAATATTGATTCCGATTCTTCAAGAAGAGTATATGACTCACCAAGTAAAGGTGTGCTCTGGGGTTGGGAGGTAACTGGATATGTATGGACCAAAGCTGTTGCAACTGGTACCTTTTTAATGACGGCTATTGGTAAGATTTTTGCAGTTAATATTGATAAAGTATCAGAATTAAACAGTCTTTATTTAACTCTTTTTTTTATGGCTCTCACAGGAGCATTGCTAGTAAAGGATTTAGACCGACCTGATAGATTTTTATATGTCCTTCTTCGCCCTCAATGGAATTCTTGGTTGGTCAAAGGTGCATACATTATAACGATATTTGGAGGAATAGTATCATTATTACTAGTTGATTATTATATAGAATTTGGAATACAATTTTTATGGAATGTGGGTATTATATTTGCTGTTTTGGGTTCTGTATATACTGCGTTTCTTTTTAATCAAGCACGAGCGCGTGATTTTTGGCAATCGCCCTGGTTAGGTGCAATTCATATGTTAACGCATTCAATTATGGCAGGTGTTATTTCTCTTATGTTCATAGCACCTAACTCATTAACCTTTATGCAAACGATATTGCAATATACTATTGTTCTGAATTTATTGATTATTTTAAAGGAAACAGTATTCTATAATGATACACCTGACACAAAAAAAGCAATTAAAATGATGACTACAGGATATTATTCAAAATATTTTTGGATAGGAATTATTCTAGGGAGTATTATTCCATTGATGATTTTGATTTATAGCCCAACAAATTATATCGTTACTGGAGTATTGGTGCTTATTGGAATTTTCCTTACTGAATTTGTTCGTATTAGGATTCCACAGATGATACCTTTGAGTTAGTTATGAAACGTAGTTGGATTGAAACTTTTTCAGAGTCCTTAGGACTTATACCTAAGATTTCAAATCGTGATGATTGGTCCGAAGAATTTGCAATGGAAGAGCCACGTGAACTATACAGATATCCAGATCCAAGTGAGTGGGATGATTTTATTGAATTAGATGCATTATCTTGGCCAGAAAAAAAAGAACGACACTATTCTATCGTACCTACCACCTGTTTTAATTGTGAGTCAGCTTGTGGACTTTTAGCTTATATTGATAAAGAATCTAATAAAGTACGAAAATTTGAAGGCAATCCTCATCATCCTGGGAGCCGAGGTCGAAATTGTGCAAAAGGGCCAGCTACCATAAATCAAATTAATGACACTGAGAGAATACTATACCCTCTTAAACGAGTTGGAAAGAGAGGAGAGGGAAAATGGAAGCAAATTAGTTGGGGTCAGGCTCTAAAGGAGATAGGTGAAAAAATTGCATCATCGTTGCGTAAAAGAAAGGATGGTGTCGTTTATCATGTAGGTAGACCGGGGCATGAAGGCTATGCTGAGAGAGTGTTAAAAGCTTGGGGTGTTGATGGCCATAATTCTCATACTAATATTTGTTCTGCTGGAGCTAGAACTGGATATGCTCTTTGGCATAAATATGATCGACCAAGTCCAGATCATACAAATGCAGAGGTTATCCTTTTAGCATCCTCTCATTTAGAAACTGGTCATTATTTTAATCCTCATGCTCAACGCATAATGGAAGGAATGATGAAAGGTGCAAAACTTATTGTTCTTGATCCTAGATTATCCAATACTGCATCTATGGCAGATGAGTGGCTTCCAACCTATCCAGGAAGTGAATCTGCAATCTTTATGGCTATTGCTAATATCCTGTTAAAGGATAATCTTTATGACAGACATTATCTTGAAAACTGGGTCAATTGGGACGATTATTTAAAGCAATTACACCCTAACGATCCAATACAATTTGATCAATTTATTATTCGCCTAAAGGAAGAATGGGCTGAATACACTCCAGAATTTGCAGCTAAAGAAGCACAAATTGATGTCGATCAGATTGTTCGTATTGCTCAGTTAATTGGTAAAGCAGGAAGCAAGTTTTCTTCTCATGTTTGGCGTGGACCTTCAATAGGTAATCTAGGAGGATGGCAAGTTTCTCGGACTCTACATTTATTGAACATTCTAACAGGATCTGTAGGAACTGAAGGCGGTACTTCTCCTAGTGCTTGGAATAAATTTCATCCCAACTTTTTTGATAATCCTCCAGGTCCAGATGCCTGGAATGAATTAAACTGGCCTCCGGAGTATACTTTATCTCATTATGAAATGAGTCAGATATTGCCTCATCTATTGAAAGATAATAGAGGTGATTTAGATGTTTATTTTACTAGGGTTTTTAATCCAGTATGGACTTATCCAGATGGTTTCACTTGGATTGAGATGTTATCAGATATAGAAAAGATTGGTTGCCACATTGCACTTACACCAACTTGGAATGAGACTGCCTTTTTTGCTGATTATGTTTTACCTATGGGACATGCTTCTGAAAGACATGATTTGAATTCATATGAAACTCAGGCAGGTATTTGGATTGCATTCCGTCAGCCGGTAATGAGGGAAAAAGCAAGAAGAGATGGTAAAAAAATTAATTTTACATATGAAGTCAACCCTGGTGAAGTTTGGGAAGAGGATGAATTCTGGATAGAGCTATCTTGGGAAATAGACAAGAAAAACGATTTAGGTATTAGAAAACATTTTATGAGTCCATATCGCAAAGGGAAGAAAATCAATATAGATGAATATTACCAATATATATTTGATAATACAGAAGGTCTAATTAAAACTGCAAAGGAAGAGAATCTTACACCTTTAGAGTATATGCGTAAATATGGTGCATACCTTGTTAAGGATAATATATATAGGAATAATGAAGAACAGATTCATGATGATGATGTGACAATCCTTCAAAATGGACAAGTGGAAAAAGATGGTAAAATTATTGGTATTCATGTAGATGGAAGTCTTTTTTCAGGGTATCCGACTCCATCAAAAAGGCAAGAAATATTTTCTCAGACCATGGTTGATTTTGGCTATTCAGATCATGCTACTCCTGGATACCGAATTAAAAGCCATGTGCATCTTGATAATCTTGATCAAAGTAAAAATGAATGTATATTATTACCAAATTTTAGATTACCAACTCATATTCATTCAAGATCTGCCAACGCAAAATGGCTTACTGAGATTGCACATAGAAATCCAATTTGGATTCATACTAAGGATGCTGAACGTATAGGTGTTGTTAATGGAGATTTACTTAAGGTTACAACAGAGATTGGATGGTTTGTTGATAAAGTATGGGTAACGGAAGCAATAAAACCAAGTATAGTTGCTTGTTCTCATCATATTGGTCGATGGCGTCGTGAGCAGGATAGCGGTAATCGTTTCATGTCTAATACGGTTGATATAATCAATATGGGAGATGGGTTATGGAAGATGAAGACAGTGAAAGGTATTCAATCTTGGGAAACAAATGATCCTGATACGAATAGGATTTGGTGGAGAGATGGTGGCGTGCACCAAAATATCACACATGCTACAAATCCAGACCCAATATCAGGTGCTCACTGCTGGCTACAAAAAGTAAGTATTTCTTTGCCTAATTCTGATGAAAACTATGGTGATATTTTGGTTGATACTAAAAAATCCTTTGAGCATTTTAAAAAGTGGAATCAATTAGCAAAGGATAAAGAAACACATCCCCAAGGACTACGCCGACCTATTTGGATGGGTAGGCCTCTGACTCCTCAAGAGAAACAATTTTATTTAAAATAAGATAAAAAATTTAATTTATATTTTTGCTGATTTTTGCAATATGGAATTAATTTAAGTATTATGTATAAAGGAAAAAGTATTGGAGGAATTCGGTCGGTTTTATATACAATGAAAATTGGTAGGAAAGTAGGTTTTATAAATATGATAAAAACATTACTTTCAAAGAATTCATGTAAAACTTGTGCACTTGGTATGGGTGGTCAGCATGGTGGTATGGTAAATGAACAGGGACACTGGCCAGAGATATGTAAAAAGTCCGTACAATCAATGGCTTCTGATATGCAAGCGCCGATAACTGAAAATTTTTTCAACAAATACTCTATAAAGGATCTAAAAAATTTTTCGCCACGTGAGCTTGAACAATCAGGACGATTAAATTTCCCTGTTTTTTTAAACTCAAGAAGTAATCATTATTCACCTATAAGTTGGGAAAAAGCTTTTGAATACATTGAAAAAAAAATAAAAAAGACCATCCCAAACAAATCTTTTTTTTATTTTAGTGGTAGATCCTCTAATGAAGCAGGTTTTCTTTTACAACTATTTGCAAGGGTATATGGAACCAATCATATCAATAATTGTTCTTACTACTGTCATCAAGCAAGTGGTGTTGGGCTTTCTAAATCATTGGGAAATGGCACTGCTACAGTAGCTTTGGAAGATTTAGATTATTGTGACCTTTTTTTCTTGATTGGAGCAAACCCATCTTCAAATCATCCTAGGCTGCTTACAAAATTAAAAGATATTAGAAAACGAGGTGGTAAAGTTATAGTTGTTAATCCAGTTGTAGAAAAAGGTTTACTGAAGTTTAGCATTCCTTCAAATATAAAAAGTTTGATTTTTGGTTCAAAAATAGCATCGGAATATATACAGGTTAAACCAGGTGGAGATTTAGCCCTATTTAGTGGTATTGCAAAATACATTATTTCTAAAAATTTAATTGATTCTGATTTCATTAATAATTTTACGGAAGATTTTAATTTGTATTGCTCTAAAATCAAAAAATTAACTTGGAAGGAAATAGAATATAGTTCAGGTATAAAGAAGGAGGAGATTGAGAAAATTGGTAATTATTATTCTATATCAAAAAATACGATCTTTTCTTGGTGTATGGGAATTACACATCATCCTCATGGAACAGCAACTGTTCAACAAATTGTAAACCTTGCACTTACTAGAGGTATGGTTGGGAAAAAACATGCAGGCTTACTTCCTATAAGAGGTCATTCAAATGTGCAAGGAATGGGTTCGATGGGTGTGACACCTAAATTAAAGGAAGAAATTTTCAAAAGATTAATGGAATTAGATGTTTTATTGCCAACTATAGAGGGGTATGATACATTAGCTTGTATTAATGCAGCAGATAGGAATGAAATTGATTTTTCATTCTGCCTTGGTGGAAACTTATATGGATCTAATCCAGATTCAGAATTAACAAGCACATCTCTATCTAAAATTGAAACAATTGTGTATGCAAGCACTGCATTGAATACAGGACACGTATGGGGTACAGGAAAAAATACTCTTATTCTACCTGTCCTTGCTAGAGATGAAGAGCATCAATCCACTACACAAGAGTCAATGTTTAATTTTGTTAGACTTAGCGATGGAGGAATCAACAGATATAAAAATTTGCGTTCTGAAGTAGAAATAATTGCCGAGATTGCAAGCAGAGTTTTAGGTGATTCCAATATTTTCAATTGGATTAAGTTAAAAAATCATGAAAATATAAGAAAATTAATAGCACAGATAATTCCTGATTATAATAAGATTGGAATGATTGATAAGACAAAAAAGGAATTTCATATTACTAAAAGGGTTTTACATAAACCAATTTTTTCAACAAAGTCTGGAAAAGCAAAGTTTTTTTATCATCATATTCCAAAACCATATTATTTGAAAGTTAATGAGTTTCAACTACTCAGTGTTCGTTCAGAGGGACAGTTCAATACAGTAGTATATGAAGAAGAAGATATCTACAGAGGGCAAGATAGAAGGAATATTGTATTAATGAATAAGAGTGATATGAATAAATTAAACTTTCTTAGAGATGATAAAGTGGTTATCAAAAATGATATAGGGACAATGGAAAATATTCATGTAAGACCTTTTGAAATCAAGAAAGGTGCAGTATTAATGTATTATCCTGAAGTAAATACTTTAATAAGTCAAAAAGTTGATCCTTTATCAAAGACACCAGGTTTTAAATCTATGATAGTATCTGTAAAAAAAGCGGATTCATCTTATAGAAAATTAAAACTATAATATTCTTAATTAAATTCTATTATTTCTTGTATTATGGATATAATAAACAATTTGAAAAGAATACTTAATCTTTATCAATTTCTTGTATTAAAAATATATCAATTGCGTAAAATTCTAATTCTATTTCTAAGTATCAAAATAATTTCTATCTCCTGTGACTCAGGTGAACATATACGAGTATACCGAATACCAAAAAATGTTATACAAGATAATATTAATTTAAATAATAATAGTAAAAAGAATATTGATTTTGGATGGCAAAAACCAACGGATTGGAAAGAAGTTTCTGGGCATTCAATGCGGCTTGCAAGTTTTGAGGCGCCATTTTCTAATGGGGTAGGAGATATTTCTATTACAACATTCTCTGGTCAAAGTGGTGGAGTAGGTGCTAATGTTAATCGTTGGTTAGGTCAAATGGGAATGAACCCTCTACCCCATACTGAGGTAGAAAAGATTGCAATAAATAAGACAAGTAACTTAGGACAATATTTATACTTTAGATTGATAAACCCACTCGATGAAAAATTAGCAATTATAGCATCGATTTATAGACTTAGAAATAGAACAGTATTTATTAAACTATCATCCTCTATTAAAGGTGTAAATCAAATTGAACCAGATTTTATAAAATTTTGTTCTTCAATCTATAAAAAGGACGAAGAATGAAAAATAAATTTTTTGGTTTTTTTAGTAGTCCAAAAATATTTTCCTACTCTCTTATTTGGTTAATAGTTTTAGTATTCTTTGGTACGATTGCTCAAAAAGATATAGGGCTATATGCATCACAGGTAAAATATTTCTCGTCTTATTTATTTTTAATTTTTGGATTTATACCTGTTCCCGGTGGTCGTTTAATTCTTCTTATAATGACAGTTAATCTTGGGTTTAGTCTTTTTAAAAAGAACCTGTGGAAGGTTAAAAAAATTGGTATCATAGTTGTTCATTTAGGAGGGCTTTTATTGTTGTTTGGAGGTGGAATTACTGCGCAGTTCAGTTCAGAGGGTAATATGGTCATTAGCGAGGGAGAGACAATAAACTATGTTGATGATTATTTTGATATGGAGTTGGTCTTGGTAAATACTTCCCTCAATGATAGTCTTGAGTACACTGTTTTTGACCAACCTATTCTGGTTCCAGGAAAAAAAATAAAATATGATAAATTAGGTATTGAGATAGATATAATTGATTATTTAGAGAATGTGAGGATTGAAAATAGAATTTCTCCTGCCAATCCTATTTATAAAGGTTTTTTAAATGAGTTTGTGCTTTTGCCAAAAAAAGCTGATAAAGAAGCGACTCAAAATCGTCCAGGAATTATTATTAAAATAACAGGAGTGAATGAAAATAAAGATGGAATCTATGGGATTTTTCTTGGGCAAAAGAATCCGGATACATTTGAGATTAAGAATAATATATTTTTTACAGAATTTAGACATAAGCGAACATATTTACCTTTTTCTATAAATTTATTGGATTTTAATAAGGTTATGCATCCTGGAACTAATGTTGCGAAAAGTTATAGTTCTGAGATTAATCTTGTAGAAGATTCAATACCAAGGCGAGTACTTATTAAAATGAATGAACCTCTCAGACATAAGGGATATACTTTTTATCAAGCATCTTTTGTTGAGGGTCTTGATAAAGAGACAAGTGTTTTGGCTGCAGTAAAAAATTTTGGAAGGTTATTTCCATATATCTCAAGTATTATTATGAGCATAGGTTTGTTTATACATCTTTTAGTCAATCTTCCAAAAGCACTGAAGAAGAGAAAGTAAGCTGATGAAAGTTAATAGATTATTTATTTACTACTTTCTTCTTTTTTTAAATATCTCTTTCCTAAGAGGGTTTGATATCGGAGACATCCCCTTACAGGATGAAGGGAGAATTAAACCCCTTGATACATTTGCTCGTAATCACTTATTGGCGTTTTATGGTAAGCGTTCTTTAGAAAAATTAGAACTCACCGCTACTGATTGGTTAATGAATCTTATCCTTTATCCAGAAGCTGGCAGGAACCAAAAAATATTTAATATTAGGAACCCTGAAGTAGCCTCTAGTTTATTTTTAGATTGGAATTCATACCATAGATATAGTTTTAATGAGATTGTACCGGGGCTTCGTGAACAGTCAACTCTATTAATGACGATTAATGAAAAAGATAATCAAGATAGAACAATTTTTGAAAAACAGTTATATGAATTAAGTAATAATATAGCTCGTTTTGAAGAACTGATTTATTTGAAAGCACTAAAATTAATTCCACCATCATTAAATAGTAATGCAGATGAGTGGCTTGCACCATTTGACTTCATACTTATGGGATTCAAATCGGATGAGCAACAAAATAAGGTTTTGACCGCACTACAAGGATACTTATCAGGTCGTATGATTAAAGAAGAACAAAAAATGGTTTCATCGCTTTTTTCATATAAATCAGCATTAGAATCCTTTCCCAACTTAAACATAGATATAAATATATTAGAGCAAGAAACATGGATGAATCAGGTTAATCTATTCTACTATAGCTTAGCGTTTTATTTGATTGGATTTTTTTTGCTAATGTTTGCCTTGATGATTAAGCCTATTTTATTAAATCAATTATCATATTCTTTTTTAGTTATTGGTGCTGCCCTCCATGGATATGGTATTTATTTAAGAATGTATATAATGGGTAGGCCACCTGTTACAACGTTATATGAATCTGTAATATTTGTATCTTTTATTATTGTCTTTCTCGCAATTATATTAGAATATTTTAGAAAAGATGGACTAGGTACATTTATAGGAGCAGTTAGTGGCTCAATTTTGCATTATATTGGATTTAGTTATGCTTCTGATGGGGATACTTTAGGTATGTTAGTCGCTGTTCTTGATTCAAACTTTTGGTTAGCAACTCACGTCACAACCATTACTATAGGTTATGGAGCATCATTAATGGCTGGGTTTGTAGGTCATTTATATTTAATATACGCATTAAGACAGCCAGGCCAGAGTTCTTTACTAAAAAGTATATTCAATAATTTATTTGGAATAACTCTTATCGCGCTTTTTTTTACATTATTTGGTACTATTCTTGGTGGTATATGGGCTGACCAATCATGGGGAAGGTTTTGGGGATGGGACCCAAAAGAAAATGGAGCATTACTAATTGTTCTTTGGCAATTAATGATGATTCACATGCGACTTTCTGGTTTAGTAAATCCTCATCAATTTGCTTTTGGTATTAGTCTTATTACTATTATTGTATCTTTAGCGTGGTTTGGTGTCAATCTTCTTCAAGTAGGTTTGCATAGTTATGGTTTTGATGATGGTGTCGCAAGAAATCTATATTTATTTATTACATTTGAAATAATTTTTTGCTCAGGTCTATTTTATTTCCCAAGAATTAAAAACTATATAGGTCAGAATCCTTAAAAAGTGTAATAGCTGATTCTTATCTATTTATCTTATTAATGATGGATTAGATTAAATAATTATTTTTTAGCCAAAAAACCTAAGTTGAATTACTAATATGGTCAATGGCCGATACGGTTTTGATGGAAACATCATAATTAGCTCCCGATTTCTACTCGTAAGTAGAATGAATTGGAAAAAGAATGAAAAGTATAAACGATAATACCTCCAATGGCGTTCTTATGGAAAGTCCTGTCACTGACCAATTCGGTCGAGTATTTAATTATCTAAGATTTGCAGTAAATGAATATTGTAACCTAAGGTGTATTTACTGCATGCCTGAAGAAGGTGTTCCATTCCAGTCTGCAGATAGACTTCTTTCAAAAAATGAGATTTGTAAGATAATCAAAATAATGTCAAATCTAGGTGTATCAAAAATCCGGTTCACCGGAGGGGAACCTTTGATTCATAAAGACCTTATAGATTTAATTCAATTCACATCTCAAAAAACAGATATCTCTTCCATCCATTTAACGACAAATGGGGTTTTGTTATCTAAATATATTAAACAGCTAGTAAAAATAGGATTGGATGGAGTGAATATCAGTCTAGATACTCTTGATAAAGAAAAGTTTCAAAAAATTACAAGGCGAGATGGACTTGATAAAGTTCTGGAAGGATTGCATCTAGCAATCCAATCTGGGTTAAAGTCAATCAAAGTTAATGTTGTTGCAATGAAAGACTTTAATGACGATGAGATTTTAGATTTTGTTAACCTAACAAAGTTTAATGATATCACCATAAGATTTATTGAGTTGATGCCTTTTGACTCCCACCAAATATGGAAAACTGGGAGATTTTATAGAGCAGAACAAATTGTCAATGACTTAAAATCGAATTATAATACATTGGAATCAATAACTGGGTCAAGTACGGAACATTATATATTTAAAATTAAAGATTACTTGGGTAAAGTTGCTGTCATCCCTTCATATACCAGAAGTTTATGTGGTGATTGTAATCGAATGAGGATTACAGCAGACGGAAATCTTTTAAATTGTTTATACAGTCAATCAGAAACAAATATAAGAGATGCTATCCGTAATGGAGCATCAGATAGTGTAATTGAAAAACTAATTCGCGGGGCAATGCAGAAAAAATTAAAAGATGGTTGGATTGCTCAAAATCAAGGTAAAGATTCTAGAGAATCTATGACCCAAATAGGAGGTTAAATATGACTAAACTTTCTCATCTTGATGATAAAGGTGATGTCAAAATGGTTGATGTGACAAATAAACTTCTTACAATTAGGATTGCAAAGGCTGTGGGTGCAATATATATGAGACCTGAGACCATTAAGAGCATTAAAGATAATGTATTGCCTAAAGGTAATGTGTTTAATACTGCTAAGGTTGCAGGTATTCAGGCTGCAAAAAAAACCGCCGAAATGATTCCTTTATGTCACCAGTTGAACTTATCATTTATAGATATCGAATTTGAAATAAAATCCGATTGTATTTTCATAAGTTCTTTAGTTAAAACAAAGGAGGCAACAGGAGTAGAGATGGAAGCTATTTCTGCTGTATTTGGCTCCGCTATTACAATTTACGATATGTGTAAATCTATAGATAAAACTATGGAGATTGTAGGAGTTAAGTTGGTAGAGAAAATTGGTGGAAAATCAGATCACGCAATTGAATATAGGCCCAATGTTGGAGTTATAACATTGAGTGATGGTGTTGCGAGTGGAACAAGAGAAGATGTATCTGGGAAAATCTTGGCAAATGGGTTTTTAGATTCCGGATGTCCAGTTGAGCATCGAATCGCTCTTGAAGATGGTTCGGATAAATTAGTTCCAATGATAAATGAATGGATTAGCTCTGGTGTTGAGCTTATCCTTACTACAGGTGGAACGGGTCTTGGACCAAGAGATCTTACTATTGAAACTGTAAAGGGGATTTTTGAATCAAAATTAACAGGAATAGAACAGGCATTACATTCATATGGTATAGGCAAAGTAAAAACGGCCATGTTATCACGATTAACTGTAGGGCTTGTCAAAGGATCAATTGTGATTTGTTTGCCTGGCAGCCCAGGAGCGGTAAAAGACGCATTATACGTTCTAATTCCAACGATATTTCATTCTTTTCATATGATGAAGGGTGAGCAACATTAAATGGAATATCTTCTACTTTTATTATTCCTTGTTATTTCGTTTATTTATTCTTCTGTTGGTTTGGGTGGTGGTTCATCTTATGCAGCACTGATGGCTATAATGGGGATTAATTATTATTTAATACCAACTACCTCCCTTACGCTGAACTTAGGTGTCACTTTTTTTGGAATGATTAATTTTTGGAGAGCAGGATATGGACGCATTAATCTTGTTGCACCATTTTTAATTACATCTATTCCTATGGCCTACATAGCTGGGTCTCTTCAGCTACCAGAGTTTGTGTTTCAAATTATTCTTATTTTAACTCTGATACTAGTTTTAGTAAGGATATACTTTTTTGATAAGTTAGCAATCACATATCAATTGTCAAATATAGAAAAATGGTTACTAACTATCTGTTTGGGTTCAGTTCTTGGTTTTATTGCAGGAGCTGTTGGCATTGGTGGTGGTATTTATCTAATACCATTCATTATTATGTTTGGTCTGGGTTCCACAAAAGAAGCTTCAGCAGCCGGTTCTATATTTATTTGGGCTAATTCTTTGGCGGGGCTAATTCCAAGAATTCAGTTAGGTTTATATGATATAAAATTTATCGTTCCTATGATTGGTGTAGTTTTAGTTGGTGGTTTTGCTGGTTCGTATTTTGGATCAGCACGGTTTGAAGCGAGATTAATTGAAAAAATAATGGGCGGTATTATTATTGTAGCAATCATTTTTTTAATTCAGAGGATATTATGATCTCACTGCAAAAGGCAAAATCAATTATTTCCGAAAATATTTTCATTTTAAAAGATGAAAAAGTAAATATTAAACAATCTGTAGGGAGGATATTAAGGGAAAATATTGTGGCTTCTTTTCCATCTCCACGCTTTGATAATTCAGCTATGGATGGATTTGCTGTACGGGCTGGTGATACGAAAAACTCGACAATTGAAAAGCCTACTGAGCTGAAGATTGTAGATATTAGCTCAGCTGGAACGCCATCAGACATAACAATTGGGCTTGGGGAATGCATTCAATGTATGACTGGCGCTAAAATACCAAAAGGAGCAGATTCAATTGTAATGGTTGAAGATACAAGTGGTTTCTCAGATAACTCTTATATGAAAGTCATGATTTCAGTGCCTCACGGTGCTCACATACGTAAAAAAGGTGAAGAAATAAATAAAGATGATCTATTAATTAAAAAAGGTACAAGGATCACAGCCAATGAATTAGGTACATGTGCCACTTTCGGATATGGTACACTGAATGTGTCTAAAAAACCAAAGATCTCTATTTTTGGTACTGGAGATGAGCTTGTAGAACCGGGTGAAAAGTTGGCTAAAGGGAAAATCTATAATTCAAACCTTTATGTATTCAAAGATATAGTAGAAAAAGTTGGTGCTAAAATAGTAATGAGTGAAGTGATAAAAGATGATAAAGATTCACTAAAATCATTTTTGTCAGAAGCTTTGGAAGTATCAGATGTAATTATTTCATCGGGTGGGGTATCTATGGGACGCTATGATTATGTTAGGGATGTCTTCATTGATTTGGGTGTAAAAGAACATTTTTGGAAGGTAGCACAGAAGCCTGGGAAGCCACTTTTTTTCGGTACAAAAGAAAATAAATTAATCTTTGGACTTCCAGGAAATCCTGTTTCTTCATTTATAGGTTTCATGGAATGGGTGTGGCCTGCATTAAGAACTATGATGGGTGAAAAATCTGAAAAGTCTATTTATGGAATACTAGAGGAACCTTTTCCTCGCGAAAGAACCAAGCATAGATTTTTATTTGGAAAAGCAAAATATAAAGATGGTAAGCTGGTTTGCCACCCTACGAATCGCATCGGATCTCACATGCTTACATCCGCATTAGGTGCAAATTGTATTTTAGGATCAGATCCAGGAGAAGGCCTTCTCAACCCAGGAGATTTGATTAGAGTAAATTTATTACCATGGAAAATTATTCAATGATTGTTACACCAAAGAAGTTGGAAAAATGGTCTAGAAGCGGTAAGGACCTTACGGTTCTAGATATTAGGCCAAAGAAACAAATCGGAGAATTCCCTTTAGTCAAATTGAATCACATTAAAGGGACTCTGGATACTATAAACAATATAGAAGGAGAAATAGTTCTCATTTGTCAATTTGGTATTATAACAGAAGGGATGATTATTGAAAATAATTTAAATAATACCTACAGTTTATTAGGTGGTGTTCAAGCTTGGAATGACTACTTAAAAGAGAATAATGATTTAAGTCGTTGGTCACGTCAAACAGCTCTAGCAGAGATTGGAGTAGAAGGTCAAAAAAAAATAATGGATGCAAAAATAGCAATAGTTGGTATGGGAGGTCTAGGATGCCCTGCGGCAAAATCTTTAGTTGCAGCTGGTATTGGGACCTTGAACATTATAGATGGAGACACGGTTGAATTATCAAACTTACATAGGCAGCACCTATATCAACCCAGAGACGTGGGTAAAAAGAAGGTTGATATTGCAAAAAAAGCTTTAGAAAAAATTTCAGATAAGACCAGAATAAAAACATATGAATTTTTCTTAAATCAATCAAATGGAGTGGATTGTTTTGATGATGTTAACATAATAATTGATGCAACAGATAATATCTCTTCCAGGCGATTGATTGATCAATATTCTAAAAGGTTTAATATTCCTATGATATATGGAAGTCTCTATAGATTTGAGGGACAGGTTGGAGTTTTTAACGTGAACGGTTCAATTAGTTATTCTGAATTATTCCCTGGTGACGTTTCAGGAGGTGAAACATGCGAGGAAGCTGGGGTTTTAGGTATGTTACCTTCCATTATTGGTAATATTCAGGCTCTTGAGGTAATAAAGTTGATTATAAATTTAAAACCCAACTTAATTGGAAAGTTGCTTATATATGATGGGATCCAACACGCAACAGAGGTAATTGAATTATGATGAAAGTAAAATTAAAATGTTTTTCACAGGTAAAGTACGCCTTAAGTGAAAATGAAATAACCTATGAATTAAAAGAAGGGACTTTTACTCATGATTTAGAGAAAATGGTTCGTGAAAAGGCAAACGGAAAATTAGATGGAGTTACTCTTAGTATAGCAGTAAATAAAAAATATATATCAAAAAATATGGAACTAAAGGAAGGTGATGAAATAGCATTCATTCCTCCAGTGCAGGGTGGATAAATGATAAAGATTGAAATTGTGGATTCTTATTTACTTCCCTTTGTTTCAAATGATAAACAAAAAGAGAAAGGTGCAGAGCTAATTTTTAATGGGAGGGTCAGAGAGACAGAACATGGTAAAAAAATTAAATCATTAGAATATGAGCAATACGAAGGAATGGCAAAAAAAGAATTAGAAAATATTGCTAGAGAAACCAAGAATTTTTTCCCTATTAGTAACATTTTCTGTAAACATCGAATAGGAAAGGTGAAAGTTGGAGAGGCTAGCCTGCACGTTTCAATCTGGTCAAAGCATCGGAAAGAAGGTATTGATGCAATGTCATTTTTTATCATTGAATTAAAGAAAAGAGTTCCTATTTGGAAATGGGCCATTCTTGAGGATGGGACAAAGATTCCAAGTGAGTGTAAACATGTTTGATTATTAGTTGATATATTCTCAATATTAATGTTTGGTATTTCGGAACGCTCTATAACTAATGTATTATTCTGGGTCACTCGTAAAAAGTGGCTTATCCTTTCTTTTTTACTTAGTATCTCATTCTTTTATATACCCTCCCCTGATGGTTTATCACCAGAAGGACATCGCACTTTAATTATTATAGGAGTAGCTCTAATACTTATCATTAGCGAATCTATTCCATTACCTGCTGTAGCTATTTTAATTCTTATTATGGAAGTGATATTGGGTGTTGATACCGCAGATGGAGTCGCATCAACTTTTATGAGCGATGCAGTGTTTTTTATAATGGGGTCACTAATGTTAGCGGTATCACTTGTTAATCAAGGATTAGATAAGAGACTTGCACTTGGTGTAATTAATATTACTGGTAATAAAACCTGGAGACTTGTTGTTGGATTCGTTACCATATCAGCACTTTTGTCATCTTTTGTTGGGGAACATACTGTAGGTGCTATGATGTTACCGGTTGCTTTGGCTCTTATTCGTAATTCTGGACTTAATACTGATAAAGAAACTAATCTTTCAACAGTTCTACTTTTTTCTATTGCTTACGGGTGTGCAATTGGTTCTATTGGGACACCTTCTGGAGGAGGAAGAAATGTTATTATGATAGGTTACTTATCAGAATTTGGTATGGGAACAATTTCATATCTTGATTGGATGAAATTTACCTATCCAATGTTATTAATTGAAATTCCAATTGTTTCATTGATTATCTGGTATACATTTACACCTTCTCAAAAAACATTAGATTCTGCGGTGAGGAAATTAAAAATTAAAGTTGCAAAAACTGGAAAGATGACGCCTGATCAATATCTGGCAATTGCAATTTTTATAACAGTTTTTTTAGGCTGGGTTTTTTTAAGTCCTTATATTGGACTAGGAATAGTTGCTTTGAGCGGAGTATTCTTATATCTTTCTTTTCGCCTTGTAAATTGGCAGATTATAAATGATAATACTAATTGGGGTGTCATTCTTTTATTTGGATCAGCTATTTCTATAGGTATTCAAATGAAAGAGACCGGTGCGGCATTTTGGGTAGCTGAACAGACTCTACATTCTTTAGAATATTTATTTAAAGATATTGAGAAGATTCGTTGGTTTACAGCTGTGATTGTTACAGGGGTTATGACAAACTTACTTAGTAGTGCAGCTACGGTTGCTGTTCTTGGTCCCATTATATTAGACATGGGAGGGAATGCCATATTGATGGGAATTATGACTTCGGTCGCATCTTCATTTGCCTATTTAACTGTTGTGGCATCGCCTACTTGTATGATTATACATTCTACAGGGTTAATTTCATCTAAGGATTATTTTAAAGCTGGTTGGAAGCTATTTATTCTGTCGACATTAATTCTTTTAATAATCTCAACTTTTTATTGGCCTATTATATTATGAAAATATTAATTGCAATTAGTAGTAAAGAATATTCAGGACCTACATTGGATGCAGGGATGAATATTGCTCGTTCCTTAAGGGCTTCTACCACAATTGTTGATGTTGGGGAAAAGATTAGTGAGTTTAATGTAAAGGATATAGGGTTAGTTAATGATATTATGGAAACTTGGGGTATAGATAGACCTGGTATTGATGTGCTTGAATGGGCCTATAGTTATTTGAAAAAAAATCGATTTATTAAAAATAAAAACACAATTGGCGATTTACCTAAACATTTGCTAGTCGAGAAAAATGATGGAAGAGCAAAGATTTTCCTAGAAAGTCAAACAATTAAAAACTTGACTCTTGTTTTACGAAATGGAGAAATAATTGAGGAACTACGAGATGAGGTTAAAGCTAACAAATATGACTTAACAATTATTGGAGGAAGTGGTAAACGTAATATGGCTCATGATTTTGTACAGTATATCGATAGTTCAATATTTATTGTCAATAATTTTAATTTAAAACAAAATTATAAGATTTTATTAGCGGTTAATGATTCTCTAGGGACATCGAAGGCAGTTAAGTATGGTGTGCGAGTTGCCCAAGCATTTAACAATAAGGTAAATCTGTTAACTGTAAGTAAAAACAATGATTTTAAAGTTGGCTATAAGAAGGCATCGGACCGAGCATTAAAGATGATGCGAAGAAGTGGTGTTGAAGCTGAAGTTCATTTCAAAGTTGGTGACCCTGTTGATACAATTGTTAAAACAGCGGGACGAGAAAATATAATTGTCATGGGCGCATCAAGAAAATCACCTCTCACCAAGTTTTTCAAGGGCAGCAAGCCACTAAATGTGATGCGAAAATGTAAATGTCCAGTATTGATAGTTAAGTAATTATTGAATGAAGAAAGATAGTTGTAGTTACAGAAATCAAGGTTGATAAGATTAAACAATGTGTAGTTTGTTGTTAGTAAAATGATAATTAGATTTGCATAATTTATTTTATCATCTAATACGGAGTAGTTATGTCATCAAGCACAAATCCAACATCAGCAGCGTATAGTTCAGCTGTAAAGGAATTAGGTCTTAAATCCAATATTGCAAAAGCACTTGAAATTCCAGATCGTGAGTTAACTGTTGAAGTCCCCTTCAGGAGGGATAATGGAGAATTAGAAAGTGTGATTGGATTTAGAGTACAGCATAACAATACTAGAGGTCCTTTCAAGGGAGGTATTAGATATCATGAGCATGTAGATATAGATGAAGTAAGGTCTCTTGCTACATTGATGACGTGGAAAACATCACTCCTAGACATACCATATGGCGGTGGGAAGGGAGGCATTGGAGTTAATCCAGCAAATTACACAAAAACCGAACTAGAGAGAATGTCAAGAAGGTTTTTTCGTGCAATCGATCCAGTAATAGGCGTCAATGTTGATATTCCAGCACCTGATGTCAATACAAATGCCCAAGTCATGAGTTGGTTTATGGATGAATATAGTCAAATCCATGGATATTCGCCTGCGATTGTAACAGGAAAACCGTTAGAATTAGGAGGTTCTGAGGGCCGCGAAGCAGCTACTGGAAGAGGAACTGCTGTAATCACTCGTGAAACATCTGATAAGTGGGGGATAGATTTAAAAAATTGTAAAGTAGTAATACAAGGTTTTGGAAATGTAGGATCGTACGCAGCAAAGTTTTTACATGAGTACGGCTGTAAAATAATTGCTGTAAGTGATGTAACTGGTGGGTTATTTGATTCAGATGGTTTAGATATTCCAACTTTATTTGATTACAATTATAAAAATAGAACAATTGATG
>MDSV01030607.1_pt1 | contig 36491 bp, 33 predicted proteins | sample 810851 | NCBI WGS metagenome assembly MDSV01 (sample SAMN05326640, study PRJNA326480) | marine metagenome | isolation source: seawater | place: Atlantic Ocean: North East | collected 2012 | reverse complement strand
TTCCTCCCGGAATTACTGTTGTGCAAATTACTTCAGCCATCATTGTTTTTTTCTTAATCATATATTTTGCTATTCGTACTTTAAAATATTTTAAAATTTTATAATTTCTCTTTAATAAATATGAATTCAATGACAAGTTTTAAAAAATCATTAAAGTGAAATTTTCAAAAAAAGAAAAATACTTGATGGAGAAAGACCCAAAATTAAAAAAAATTATTAATAAAAATGGTCACATTGCTTTCAGGCCTAACAAACAAAATCAATTTGATACTCTTGTTGGAATAGTTATATCCCAATTTATATCAACAAAAGCTGCAAAATCTATTTTTACAAACATAAAGGAAAACTTTAATTCAGACTATTTAAATGCAATGCATTTTCAAGATTTGACTATCAATATGATAAAAAAATTAGGCTTAAGCAGAAATAAAGCAAAAACAATTAAAGAGATTTCCAACCTTTACTTAAATCAAAATATTAAAGATTTATCAGATTTGAATAATAAAGAACTTAATCAAACCTTATTATCAGTTTTTGGAATTGGGCCGTGGTCAGTAAACATGTTTGAAATATTTTGTATAGGTAAACTAAATGTATTCTCTTCAAAAGATGCTGGTTTGAGGGTCGCAATGAATAATGCTTGCATGGTTAAATCAGATAGCAATTGGGAAATGTATGACAAATATGCAACTAAATGGTCTCCATATAAGTCAATTGCATCATTACATCTGTGGAAAACAGTAGATTAAATATTTATTCCTACAGAAATTTGTTTGAAATTTAACTTCTTTATTTTAATTTTTTACTAACTATTATCTAGTTGTGACTAAAAAAGTTTTAATTACTGGTGGAGCTGGATTCATTGGTCATCAAGCCATTAAAAAAATTCTTCAAAATACCGATTGGGCAATATATATTATTGATAGGTTAAGTTATGCGGGAAGTTTGAATCGAATAAATGATGTTTTAAATGAAATCGGTGGGGAATCAAAAAAAAGAGTTGAGTTTATTTTTCATGATCTCAAAGCTTCCTTGGAGAACGAACAATTACATAAATTAAAAAAAGTAGATTACATTCTACATATTGGAGCTTCTTCACACGTTACTAGATCTGTTCAAAATCCTTATGAATTTGTTCAAGATAATGTAATTGGTACATTCAACCTTTTAGAGGCGTCACGAAAATTAGATAATTTAGAACTTTTTTATTACTTCAGCACTGATGAGGTTTTTGGTCCATCTGATAAAGATATAAAATTCAAAGAATGGGATAGATATAATTCCAAAAATCCATACTCAGCTACTAAAGCAGCAGGCGAGGAGCTTACAATCGCTTATGCAAATACTTATGGGATACCCTCTTTAATAAGTCATTGCTGTAATGTTTATGGTGAAAGACAGCATGTCGAAAAATTCATACCAAATACTATTAAAAAAATTTTAAATAATGAGGAGTTAATAATTCATACTGATTCAGATAACAAGCCAGGTAGTAGGTTTTACATTCATAATGAAGATCTGGCTCAGTCAATTGTATTTTTGTTAAAAAATAATAAAAATGTTACAAAGGAGGCTTTAAAAACTCACAATAAGCAGCCTGCTAAAGTTAACATTTCTGGCGAAAGTCTCATCTCTAATTTAGAAGTAGCAGAATTTATAAGCAAAGAATTAGAAGAAGAGTTTACATATAAATTGCTTAATAAGGATCCCGAAAGACCTGGTCACGACATTAAATATGGTCTTGATGACTCATTTTTAAGATCAATGGGGGGGTCTTATGATAGAGAATTTGAAGTTGGAATTAAGAGTACAGTCAAATGGTTTAAAGATAATAAAAGTTGGATTAATTTATAACATAATTAAGGGTTGAAAATGATATCAGAAAGCATAAAAACCTATGTCCGTTTAATTGCTTCTTTATTTTTTTCTATATCTGCAGCTTATTACCTATCCGCAACATTAGGAAACTTTGTCGACGAATATGCTTCAGTAACCTCAATTAACAGCTATTTTAAAACATTCAAACTTGATGCAGGTTTCTTAGGAGGTCCATATAGTGTTGAGCTAACATCTGGACCTTTGTCTGGGGTTGGTTTTTTCATATCTTGGGAAACAACAAAGAACCTTTTTCTATCAAGAACGTCAAATTTCTTGTTTTTAATTGTCGTTTTAATTACTTTTTCTATTTTCAAAAAAAAAGTTGATAACGAGAAAAATCAAATTTTAACTTTATTTACCGTATTATTAACTTCAATATTTCTAATTCCATGGTGGTATGGGATTTTATATTCTTTAGGTGAGATTATTTCAACTTTATTTTTTTTGATAGCTATTTTCACATATGAAAATCAAAAAAAAGCTTCAATGTTGCTTTTTAGCACAGCAATATTCTTTGGAAAAATCATCCTTCTTTTACCTTTTGTTTTAATTTTTGTTACCGAGCTGTATTATCGAAAAGACAGAATCAAATTTTTGTCTGAAGTAGTCTATTTTTTTATTCCTTTATTACTATTTTTTATTCCAGTTAATCTTTTTTATCACAATGGAAACTTACTAAATTACATTTCTGATTTTATGAGATTGTTGTTTTCACATAGCGGTGCTGGATTACAGTCACTAGATTCAAATGTTATTGAAAAAATTATTTCATCAGAATTTAGTTCTTGGAATTTAATAACAAAATTTAGGATTCTAGTTACACCAATATTATTTTTTATATTTTTATTTAAAAAAAAGAAACTGATTAATAATTTAAGACAAAATCTATATCTACATATTTTCTTATCTTCCTTAACGCTGTACATTTGGTTTTGGCTAATTAGTGAAACAAAATGGATAAGGTATTCTCAACACTTTATAGTGATAATAATTTTTTCTTGCTTAATATTTCTTCTTGATAAAAAATTAGAATTTGATCTTTTAGATTACGCACTATTTGTTTTAATATTTTTACCACTCTTATCGGATGTCTTTTTAATTTTTTTTGCTTTAGTAGTAATAATTATTTCTTTTTTTAAATCAAACAAAACATTTGAAAGACAAAAATTCATCAACATATTTATTATGTTATTAATTTTCAATATATCAATAATTTCGATTGAATCTTATCAGAATAAGATTTTTGAATATAAAGATGGAAATGAAACTATTTTAAATGAGTGTATTCAAAAAAAGACAGGAGAATTTTGCAAACTTGGTTATCTTGGTGATATTTAATTTCAAAACAAAAAATCTTATCTTCAAATTAAAAATTCAATCAATTTAGTGTTAGTAAGATAGAAAAAAATTTAATTTTATGAAAAGGATAAACGAAATAATCAAAGATATTTTCTTTGTTTCTAAACTAACAAGAACTAAGAATAAGAAATTAAGAATTATTTTTTCAATTGTTATTTCAAATATTTCTGTATTTTGTGATATTACAATAATTTTATTCTTTGCAGATTTTTTTCAAAATACATCAGATCTATGGATCTTAGAGTTTATAAAAGATAATCTATATTTATTACCGATTCTGGTATTAATTAGATTTTTAGCTATGTATGCAGAAAAAATGAATATTTTGAGTATGCAGCTAGATATAGAGAAAAATTTAAAAGAATATTTAATGGATGAAGTTTTTTCAAAAGGAAATTATTCGACTTCAGATGCATTTTTTTATATAGGTCAATTAAGCAATCATGTATCTTATTTTTATAATGCAATTACAACTAGCCTAAATTTAGTTGTCCAAATTTTTGTTTATCTTGGATATTTGTTGTTTACAAATTTGAGTAGTTTATCTATTTTTGCTGTTGGCGCGCTTGTCCTATATTTCCCAACAAAAAAACTATCACAATTATTAAGAAAATATGTTGATCTTTCTTACCATGAAAATAAAAAACTATATGAAGACATTCAAAAATTAATAGATAATTTGTATATTATAAAAATTGCAAAAAAAGCAACTATTGAAATATCAAAGTTCAGCGAAAAAGTATCAAACTATCAAAAATATCAATATAAAAATTATCAGTTTGGAACTATCAACTCAATACTTCCACCGTTCATAACAATTTTTATTTTTTCACTGATAATTTTATTTATTGAGGTAATTGATTTTATTACTTTAGAGTTTGTCGGAATTGTTGTAAGGTTATTTCAGTCTGTTGGTGAATTTAACAAGACTCTCGGGATGGTTATCAACTCACATGTTCATTTAGAAAAACTTCACATGGTGGAGAAAAATAAATTTATTGTAAATTCTTCAAATTTTATAATTGACGAAGATTTGGACAAGAAAATTGCTATTAAGCTTGATGACGTTTCATTTAAATATATTGGCAGCGAAAATAATATATTCGAAAATCTAAATATTGAAATAGACAGGAACAAACATACTGTAATAACAGGAAAAAATGGCTCAGGAAAAAGTACGCTTCTTGGAATTTTTTCGGGAGTTTTCTATCCAGACAAAGGTAAAGCAATAACATTTACCAAAAATTTTGGATACGTAGGTGTAACACCACTTATTTTTTCAGACACTTTAAAAAACAATCTTATTTATGGAACCAAAAGTCAAGTTTCTGATCAAGAAATAATTGATATAGTGAATGATTTCAAATTGTTTAATGAGTCAAAAGATGTTGATCTTAATATGGAGGTAAACAACAAATCTTTGTCATCGGGACAAATGCAAAAAATTTCATTTATTAGGGCTATATTGTCAAAAGTTGACATACTTGTTCTTGACGAATCTATGTCAAATTTAGATATTAAAACAAAATACTTAATATATGGAATTTTGAAAAAGTTAGATCTAACAATTATTAATTCTACCCATTCAATAGAAAACTTAGAATATGATAATCATATTGAAATCGAAATTGATGAAGATATGAGGAAAATTACTAAACAAAATTGAAAAAAATATTAGTAATTCATACAAACTATCAAACAAAAGGAGGAGAGGACATTGCTGTTGAAAACGAAATAAATTTTCTTAATAAGAATTACAATGTAGAAAGTTTAATTTTTTCAAATAAACAAGTTAATTCAATTTCAACCTTTTTTGCATTTTTTACTAAAAGCAATGCCATAAGTAATAGTATTCTTAAAAAAAAGCTCGACAGTTTTAATCCAGATCTAATCTATATTCACAATACTTGGTTTAAGTCATCACTGGGGATATTTAATATTATTAAAAAGAGGGGTATACCTACTATTGTTAAACTGCACAATTACAGATATCTCTGTGCAAGCTCATTTGGATTAAAAGGACATTTTGAGAAAAATGGTTTATGCATGGCTTGTGGGATGATTTTAAAGAATAAAAAATTTAACAAATATTACGAAAATTCAATTATAAAATCCATCTTTTTAATTTTATTTACAAAAAAATATTTTAAAATATTACAAAATTACAATCTTAAAATTTTTGTTTTGACAAGTTTTCATTCTGATTTATTGAAAAAGCGAAACATACTAAAAAATAATATATACGTGTTCCCAAACTATATATCGGCTAATGTTGAAAATTACAATCTAGAAAATAAGAATTCAATTGTTTATGCAGGAAGAGTATCAAAAGAAAAAGGCGTAGAAAATTTAATTGAAACATTTAATAAACTTGAAAATCATAATTTAATTCTAGAAATAATTGGAACCGGCCCTGATTATCGTAGGCTAAAAAAAAGATACTCCTCCAATAAAATAAATTTTGTTGGTGAAATTTCAAACGTTGAAACTCTTAATAGAATTCGTAATTCAAAAGCTGTTGTGACAGCTACCCACCTTTACGAGGGACAGCCTACACTTTTGTGTGAAGCCTCATCATTAGGTAAAATTTCAATTTTTCCTCAAACAGGAGGTATTGGGGAGTTTTTTCCAAAAAATTATAAATATTCATTTGAACAATTTAACTATGATGATTTAAAAAATAAATTAACAGAAGTTTCAACAAATAATGATAAAAATCTCGATGAAACTGAAAATAAAGAATTCCTTCAGAATTATCTGTCAGAAAAGAAATTATTTCAATTATTTGAGGGCTATACAAATGAATGAAAATACCGAATTAGTATCTGTTATGTTGCCTGTCTACAACTCAGAAGAAACGATAGAAAAAAGTCTAAGAAGTATTTTAAATCAAACATATAAAAATTTTGAAGTTTTATTAATAGATGATGGTTCAAAAGATAATAGTTATGAAATATGTAAAGAATATGAAAACCTTTATTCAAATGTGAGATTGTTTAAAAATAATAAAAACATTGGTCTAACAAAATCACTTAATCTTTTAATCAAAGAATCAAAAGGAAAGTATATATGCCGACAAGATTCAGATGATATAAGTCTTCCTACAAGAATTCAAATCCAAGTAAACACCCTTATTTCTCAGAATCTTGATGCATGTACTACCAGAGCAAAAGTTTTGAACCAAACTCGAGTAATTCCAAATTTATTCTTTTATCTTCCACTTAAATTGGCTATAAAATACAAAAATCCGTTTATACATGGATCTCTTCTCATGAAAAAAAATGTATTAAATGAGATAGGAAACTATGACGAAAAATTTAAATATGCCCAAGATTATAAATTAATGAGTGACCTCCTGAAAAATGGTTACAAATGCAAAATAATAAAACAGCCTCTTTATGAACTAAATATGAAAAATAATATTTCAACTCTTTATTCAAAAGAACAAGAATATTTTGCAGAATGTGTAAGAAAAAACATTGAGCCAAATAGCTAAATATTTTTAAATTTAATAATCTTCTCAACAATCGCTTCAATACTTGTTGTTGTTGACCAGCCAAGATCATTTTTTATTTGTGATGGATCAGAAACTACTTCTTGAGGGTCATTTTTTCTTAATAGTTCTTTTTCTATATTTATATATTTCCTCCAATTTAAATCAAAGATACCAAAAATTATTTCAACAATATCTTGAATTGAGTGAGATTTTCCTGAACCGAGAACATAGTCTTTATTATTTTCGCTACGCATCATCATTATTACAGCTTCACTAATATCTTTTGCGTAACTCCAATCACGTCTGAATTTTAGGCTACCAAGCGAAAGTGGGCCATCAACTTCATTCTTTTTTGTCTTGATTACATAGTTAATTATTTTCATGAATAAATATTTTTCTTCTCTGAACTCTGATTCATGATTGAACATAATCCCAGAGACTATAGGCCATTCATGTTCAATTCTTAATTCCTTAACTTTGTTATGTACATTTAGCTTTGATAGAGCATATGGAGAATTTGGATTAAAACTTGTATTTTCATTTAGTAAATTTTCTTTAACTTTTCCAAACATCTCACTACTACTAGCTTGAAAAAAATTAGGCTTTAAATTATTTTTCAAACATGCAGATATAAGATTTAAAAAAATATCTTCTATTTTTTTTGCATTTTGAGGATTCTCCAATGACTCATAAACGGAGCTCGGTCCACTCATATTGAAAATATAGTCTGGTTTTATCTCATTAAATAAGCTAGATAAGTTTTGATGAAGTAGATATTTTGAATCAATAAGCCTAATTTTTTTTACATCTATTTCTTTATTCAAATAATTGATTCTTTTAAAAAATTCTTTATTTTCTGTGTCCCTTGTAAATCCATATATAAAATTTAAATTATTTTCAGTCAATAATTGAGAACAAAGAAACAATCCATCTTGTCCAGTTACGCCTGTAATGATCATATTTTTTTTGTTGTTCATATTTAACATTCAAATTATTTTATAAACCAATTATATTTTTAAACCTATACTAATTATGTTGAAAAAAGTATATCTAAACAAAGCTAACGAGAATTGGATATTAGATAGATTAAGAGCTGAATGGTACACATACAATTCTAAAATCTCATCAAAAACAATTAATTCTGCTGAAACAATATGGATATGTTCACCGTGGACATGGAAAAAATTAAATCAAAACAAACTCAGGAAGAAAAAAGTGATTTGTTCAATTTATCATATCGATGAAGAAAAGTTTGATAATACTGATCTAATTGAGTTTAACGAAAGAGACGAATTTGTTGACTTCTATCATGTAATATCAAACCACACAAAAGATCAACTTCGTAAATTTACTGCTAAAGAAATCGTTAGTATACCTTTTTGGGCTGATCCAAACATCTGGTTTCCAATACTAGACCAACCCTCAATAAGAGAGGAATTTAATATTCCAACAAGCGCATATTTAATAGGATCTTTTCAAAGAGATACAGAAGGATATGACTTAACATCACCAAAACTTTCAAAAGGACCAGATAGATTTATTGAAATTGTTTCTAAAATTAAAACTGATAGGCCTGTTCACGTATTACTTTCTGGAAAAAGAAGAAATTATGTCATTAATGAATTAGATAAAATTAATATACCCTATTCATATTTCGAAATGGTTGATACACAATCGCTCAATAAACTTTATAATTGCTTGGATCTTTATATTGTTTCATCTAGGGTTGAAGGAGGACCGCAAGCAATAGTTGAATGTGCAATGTCAAAAACACCAATTATTTCTACAAATGTTGGTGTAGCACCAGAAATTTTGTCACCAAAATCTATTTTTAGTATGGATAATTTTCAAAATGCCGTTCCAGATATTGATTTTGCATATCAACAATCAAAACAATTCCATATACCTGTTGGTTTCGAAAAATTTAAAAAAATGATAGATCTGTAATATGAAAATTAGCATTGGAGCAAATATATTTGATGGTCCATGGGGAGGTGGAAATCTCTTTTTTAAAAATTTCGTCACACATTTCAGAAATAAAGGACATAATGTAATTAATAATCTCTCGGAAAAAGATATAGACATAATATTGTTGACAGATCCAAGAAAAGAATCTGAGTCATCCTCATTTACTCATAAAGATATTTATAAATATTTAAAATATATAAACCCAAATACAATTGTTGTCCACCGAATTAACGAGTGTGATGAAAGAAAATCAACGAACGGAGTAAACAGTTTTTATCTTAATGCAAATAAAGTTGCTGACTATACAGTTTTTGTGAGTTCATGGATTAAAGATATTTATAAATCTTTTGGTATGAATATTGATAAATCTAAGGTCATTCTGGGTGGGGGAGACAGTGATATTTTTAATAAAAATAAAAAGTCAAAATGGAATGGAAATGAAAAGCTCAAAATAGTTACCCATCATTGGAGTAGTAATGAAAATAAAGGCTTTGAAATTTATCAAGAACTTGACTCTATGTTGGACAATGAACTATTTGAATTTACTTATATTGGCAATCTACCAAGTTCTATAAATCTCAAAAACACAATAGTCATTAATCCAATACACGGAAAAAATTTGTCAGATGAACTTAAAAATCATCATCTATATATAACTGCATCAAAAAACGAACCATCAGGGAATCATCACATAGAAGCTGCCCAGTGTGGACTTCCTATTCTTTATTTAAATAGTGGGGGCATACCAGAATATTGTGAGGGGTTTGGTATTAGTTATAACAAACAAAATTTAAGAGAAAAAATTATTGAAATTTCAAAAAATTACGAACACTATTGTAAAGAATTAGACAAATACCCATTTTCAAACAATCAATTACATAGTGAATATGAAGAACTGTTTAAAAAATTGATCATAAATCGTAAAGTTAAAAATTCCAAAATTAATAAGATGTTTAAATTTATTGTAAATTTTCAGTTTTACTTAAAAAAATTACTGAACTTATCTAAGAATTTATAACCTTTTCAAGCTTTTCGTAAAAGTTTGTTAAATTTAAATTTTCATCAATTAATTTACTAGCATTAATTACTATTTTTTCTCGAAGCTCCCTTTCATGCAAAAGTAAATTTATACTATTTATCCAATAATCAACAGTAGGCTCTTCTACTAGAAAAATATTTTTCGTATGTAACATTAACTCTTTGTCCCACAATCCTTTGTATGCAGACATCATTACAGGTACTTTCATTGCAAATGACTGTAAAGCTACACTTTGTCCAGATGGTTGGAGGGAGGAGGGTTTTATTGGAATTATTGACAGCTTACACTTATTAAAAATAATTTTTAATTCTTCATCATTCAAACTATTTGTTTTCCAGTCACTATTGTGTAAAGTAAAATTATCATTATTTAGATCTTCTTTCAGTATTTTGTTTGATACAATAATAAATTTTTCATCTTTCATCTGGTTTACAATGTTTACTATTAATTCATAGTCTCGGCTTTCATCATTACCTAAAATTAGTATTGAATTTCTTTCAATTGCATTATCTTGAAACCAGAAATCTTTATCAATAGAGAATGGAATATAATGGGTTTTATTAGAAAATTTAGGAAACTCTTTTTTAAAATAATTCTCTTCAAACTTACTGAGAAAAATCGCTTTGTCTATCTTACTTAAAACCGAGTTAAAGAAGATTTTTTGAATTATTGAAAACTTTGTCTTTTTATTAAGTATATTTTTGTATCCCATAAAAAAAACATAAATTTTTTTATCCTTAATTTTTTTGTTCATGAAATAGGGAAATGCAGAATAAAAAGTATTCTGATTAGTAAAAATCATGTGATTACTCTCATCCAGTATTTTTCTATTATTAATTGTTAATAGCTTTTCTGTATATATTGGAAATTTAAATAACTTTCTAATAATTTTGTAAACAAAACTTTTTACATTTTCATCATTTGTGTACTCGATAAGCGAAGTCTCCTTATTATTTTTTAACAAATCAAAATAACCATAAAAATGTTCTTTAGGAAAATTTTTTTCATCATTTATTCTTTCAATACGTCCTTGATTAAATATATATGTAATTTTTTTTGAAGATATTGACATAAATCCAATTATAAATATCAAAGATATATTTATATAGAAAATTAATTTTTATACGAGATAATATCATTAAGAGTTATGAAATACCTTAAAAAGCCTTTTATTAAAATTGGATTACTAACTTTTATTTTTTTAGTAATTATTTTTAGTAGACCACTTGTTGGAATATATTTATTTCAATTTAGATTGGGAGAACTAGTTGTTGCTGCTTCGTTCATTCTTTTTTTGTTTTTTATATTTAGAAGGCAGTACTTCAATAATAAATACAAATTTCTTGTAAACATAACGTTCTTCCTTCTTTTATCATTTCTAATTTCAAACTATCTTGAAGATGGTTTTTTTATATCAACTTATTTGTTTAAATCGAGCTCATACATATGGACAGTAAGTTTTCTTTTTCTTGGATATATATTAAAACTATATAATCAAAAAGTTGCTTACCTCATGTCGTTTGGATTAATTATTTTATACACTTTCAATACAATATTCTACCCATCTTTATTTGTTGAATTTTTTCAGAAGTATTCTGACAAATTTGAGTTGTCTAAAGCTGCAAGCATGATGATCTCAATTATATTTGTAAACACTTTAAATTTTTATTTCCTTAAAGATAAAAGACAGTTCAACTTATTTTTTATATTTTCGAATGCTCTTTTTTTACCACTTTTATTATTTAATAGTAGGGGTTCATTCATATCACTTGTTCTATTTATATTTTTGTTTATATTATTTGATAGAAAAATCCTTTTTTCAAATTTTAAATCATCAATAATTTTGATCGTTATATTTGTATCAACATTTTTAGCCTCAACATACAACATATTTGGCGAATTAGACTTTTCAAAAAGATCTCAATCTGAACAAATTGAAATTAGCAGTGTTTCGGACAATCTAAGTAAATTAGTAGAAAATAAAAATACAATTGATGTTTTCATGTCATTTTTTATTTATGAAGGTAGAATTTATTCACGTGACGGTACGACTGATTGGCGGCTAGACATATGGCAAGATGTAATAGAAGATTTAAGAGATAAAGACAAGCTTCTTTTTGGATACGGGTATAGCTCAATCATTCCTGTCATGGTTGATCCGGCAGCCCCTGGAAGATTAGGCGAAGATGGTTTAAACGAAAATGTTCACAACTATGCAATAACTATTCTCGCAAGAGGAGGACTTATTCAATTAATTTTATTTTCTTTCTTTCATTTAAAAATAATAGATATTTATAAGAAAAAAAATAATAGTTTATTTATCTTGGTAATTCTTATACCTTTATTCTTTAATGCATTTTTGGATGTAGCAATGGAAAGTGTCCAATATCCATTTATTTTCTACATGTTGGTTGGTTTTTTGTTGTCATTGAAAAAAGATTTAAATAATAATTTGCAAAATAACAAACTTTAACTTATTAAAATAAAACCATGAAATCTGCTTTTATAACTGGAATCACTGGTCAAGATGGTTACTATCTTACAAAATTTTTACTGGATAAAGATTACACTGTGCATGGAACAATTAGAAGATCATCAACTTTTAATACATCAAGAATTGACAGTCTTATCTCAAAGTATTCTTCAGATAAGAAAATTAATTTATATTATTCGGACCTGTTAGATTCTTCGTCTCTAAATAATTTAATTAACACCATTGAGCCCGATGAAGTTTATAATTTAGCCGCCCAGTCTCACGTAGCTGTTTCATTCAAGAATCCTGTTTATACAACTCAGACAGGAACTTTAGGCTCAGTTTCTCTTCTAGAAGCAATCAAAAACTTAGATAAAAAAACAAAATTTTACCAAGCTTCATCTTCTGAAATGTACGGAGGAAAAGAAGAAATAAAATTAAATGAACAATCAGCTTTCAACCCTTTAAGTCCCTACGCAGCTTCAAAAGTCTTTGCGCACAATATGACAAAAATTTATCGAGAATCCTATGATTTATTTTGTGTAAATGGAATCTTATTCAATCATGAATCGCCTCATAGAGGAGAAACTTTTGTTACAAGAAAGATTTCAAGAGCAGTTGCAAGAATATCAATGGGTATTCAGAAGAAACTTACACTAGGAAATTTAGATGCTTCTAGAGATTGGGGATTTGCGGGTGACTACGTTGAGGGAATGTGGATGATGATGCAGCATGATAAGCCAGATGATTGGGTTCTGGCAACTGGACAGACACATTCTGTACAAGACTTCGTTAAGTTGGCTTTCGAGGAAGTTAATTTAGATTTTGCAGATTATTTAGAAACTTCTGATAAATACTTACGACCAAATGAGGTTAATTATTTACTTGGAGACTCTTCAAAAGCTCAGAAAGAGCTTGGCTGGAAGCCAAAAACAAGTTTTGAAAAACTAGTAAAAATGATGGTTGAAAGTGATTTGAAACTTGCAAAACAAGAGAAAGTTTTATTGGAAGAAGGGCTAATTGATCCAACTTGGGAAAATTACATTAAACCTTAATATTCTCAATATTATTTATATACCATTTGTAAGTTGTCTTTAATCCTTCATCAAGAGTTGTTTTTGCTGACCAGCCGTAAGAATTAAGTTTAGATGAGTCTAATAGTTTTCTAGGGTTGCCATCAGGTTTTGTTTCATCAAAAATGATCTCTCCGTCATAATTTACGATTTCTTTAATCAATAAAGATAATTCATATATTGAAATTTCTTCACCACTACCAACGTTTATTAAATCATCATTTATGCCATTTTCTACAATAAATTTAATTGCCTCAGATAAATCATCTACATATAGAAACTCTCTTAATGGCTTACCTGTTCCCCATAATTTAAACTGAGATTCATTGTTTAGTTTACTATTATGTAATCTTCTAATTATTCCAGGTATTACATGGCTATGTTCTTCAGAAAAACTATCATTTGGGCCGTACAAATTTGTTGGCATTAAATTAATAATTTGATGTCCGTGATCTTTTTTTAGAGATTTACCCATTTCTATTGCAGTCAATTTTGCCATTGCATACGCTGAGTTCGTTGGCTCAAGCTTACTATCCATAAACGATGTTTCTTTAATTGGATTTTCTGCATTTAGAGGATATATGCAGCTGCTTCCTAAGTTGATTAACTTAATTTGAGGAAAAGGGATACATGCTTCTAACAGGTTTATATTTATTTTTAAGTTTTCAAGTATAAACTCAGTCCCTAATGTATTATTAGCTTGGATCCCACCAACTTTTGCAGCAGCATTAATTATTAAATCAGGCTTTACTTTCTCAATTAAATTCTTTGTTTCTTCAAAATTAAACAAGTTCGCAGATTTTCTTGTTGACTTAAATACTTCATACTCATTATTATCAGCAAACCCTCTCACAAGAGAAGACCCCACAAGTCCGTTACTTCCAAGTATAAGAATCTTATTTTTCATTATTTTTTACAAATGCATAAATTACTGACATAATAAACAATATATAAGTCATAAAGTTAAATAAAGGAAAATTTGTAAGACTTATCATATTGTCATAATATCGATACCCGTTGTTAACTGAATTAATACATTGTTCATATTTCGTTACCTCTTGTAAGCTATTTTCTGAATTAATTAAGTAAAAAGAATCATTATTCCTAAAAATTTGTTCGTCACATACAATCTCCTCTAATCCTGGACAGTCAAGATTACTTGTTTCAAAAAGCGTATTATTTAAAAACAAAGAATTTATTTCACAAGTTAAGGAGTATTTATTATTTTCACTTATTTTGAAATCAAATTCATCATTGTTTGCTTTTGGAAATCCTAAAATAAAAAAAATAACCAAAAAATAAATAACCAAATACAAGCGTTTTTTTCTTTTGTTTTGAAAAAATTGACTCACCACAAAACTAAAACTTAAAATAATTAAAAATGAAAAATAAAATGTTTTGAATGTATCTGCTCTAGTTGGGTCAAAAGTGTTTTGGGGAAATCCAAAAACATTATTTACTACAGAAATAAATATACCAATTAAAGGAGCAAGATAAAAAGTTCTATTTACTTTATATTTTCTTGAATACCTAAAAATTAGAAAATAGAATACAATTCCAAAAAATATTGCAAAATATTGTCTTAAAAACATAAGATAAAAATTCATGGGCCCGTTGTATGTTATATTTCTATTACTAATATCAACTTTTAATAAATCCCCTGTATTGTCTGTTAGAAAAAGATTTTTTCTGTTTTGATCAAAAAGAGACTTATCGAAGTTCCAATAAAGCTGAAAGTAGTCATCAAATGTATCTAAAAGATAAATTGCTATTATTGAGTCTTTATGTTCATGTTGATATGGTTTTGAAAAAATCTTTATTGGATCTATTTTGTAAACAATTGAAAAAGGAGCTTTACTATTATAGATTTCCTCATCATGAGGAGGGTCTAGTATAAATAGGTCATTTGATTGATAATTTTCATACAAGATAAATGATGAAATAGAAACTAATACGCTAAAACTTATTATCAATAATTTAAAATTCATAGACCGTAATTTTTTAAAATATCTTATTATAAAAAACAAACCCACCATTCCGGTGACACTACCTTTTAAAGTTGCAAGTAATGAAAGTGGAAATAAAGATAAATAAAGATAATTGTTATTGTTTACATTAAAAAATTTCTCTACAAAAAAGATTGACCAAAATAGTAATGCTACGGCTAGGATCTCAGGTTTGAATGTAGTTACCAAGCTTATTGTTTGTGGAAAGAAACATATAACTGATAATGTAAGATATCTATTTTTATTTGAAACTTTGAATTCTTTTAAGAGCAAATTCAAACCTAGTAAGCCTATAAAAAGAATAAAGAAGTTTCCTATCTGTATGCCTAAACTAAATATTTCGTCTGTATTCAAAGGATTTAGTTTATAAGTGAAGAAATTGATAAACCAAGCAATAATAAAAAAGTAAATAAGCCCTTGCTCAAGGTTTGTTTTTTCTTGACCTAGTAAAAAAAAATTTAAATAATTCTTATATTTTTCGTAATCAGCACCTTGAGTAGAGTCAAAATTTAGACTGACAATTGCATACAAGCCGATAAAAGTTAAAACCAAAAAAATAAAGTGAAAATTTATTTTGTTTATGAGACTTTTAATATCATTTTTCATAAATTTATATTTTATACTATGTTACTAAGTTAATATTGTATTAATGTCTCTAGTAAATATTCCGGATTTTATCATTGCCGATAAAAATATAAATGAAACAACTGCAATAAAAAAAATTGGTTTATTGATTTTTGGAAAAATCACATCTTTTATAATCAATACAAACCGTCCAAAAGTTATTTGTAGTTTTCTTAATCTTTTCTATAAAAATACAGGAAAAATAAAATACGAAAACACATTTTTTACTAAAACCTATGGAGATAATAAAAAGATATTTTATCCAAATATAAGATTTTTAAGGGTTGCAAAAGGAGTAGATTTTCAATTTTCAAAAATTTTAGAAGATTATTGTCTTACAGGATTAGATTTTTCTCCTGAAAATTTAGTTGTTGATTGTGGAGCTAATGTAGGAGAACTCTTTCTATCCTTAAAAAATAATAAAAATGTTGAAGTTAATTATTTTGCCTATGAACCTGATGAAAGATCTTATTTATCACTTAAAAAGAATATACCTAATAATTCTAACATTTATCAAATAGCCCTTTCTGATAAAAATGAGGAAAGTTCGCTTTATTTAGATACAGAGGGAGGGGATTCATCTTTAGAAAATTTTGGTTCCTCGAATCAAATAATAGTAAATTCAAAAAGATTAGACGATTATGACTATCAAGACATATATCTTTTGAAAATTGATGCAGAAGGACACGAACTCGAAGTTCTTCGTGGTTCTGAACAATTATTGAAAAAAATAAACTATATAAGTGTTGATTATGGGCTTGAAAAAGGTTTAGATAAACAATCAACAATTACCGAAGTTACAAACTTTCTATTCGAAAACAATTTTATCCTTCAAAAGGCAAATTTAGTTAGGAATACCGGGCTTTTTGTAAATAAAGACTTGAATAAATAATGTGTGGATTTATTGGAAAAGTATCAATTAATGAATTTGATCTAAATACCTTAGATAAACCTAATAAACTAATCGAGTGCAGAGGGCCCGATTCAAATAAAACTTTAAAGTGTAATTTAAAAGAATTTTTTAGTGACGATTTTAATTTATATTGTGCACTGTTGTTTAATCGTCTTTCAATAATTGATCTGGACGAGAGTGCAGACCAACCAATGGTTTCAAGCGATAATAAATCAATAATCTTATTTAATGGAGAGATATACAATCATCAAGAATTAAGGGAAGATCTTATTAGAAATAAGATCAAATTTTCAACTTCTCATTCTGATACAGAAGTTGCTCTTTTAGGAATTTCAAAATTTGGAATTGACTATGTTAAAAAATTTGTTGGCCAATTTTCAATCGTTTTTATTGATTATAATTCAAAAAAAATATCATTAGTTAGAGATAGGGTTGGTCAAAAGCCTCTTTTTTACAAAGTATCAAAAGACAATCTTATATTTTCATCAAACTTAAAGTCAATTGTATCTGCTGAGAAAACTTACTCAATTGATAATGATGCACTAAATGAGTATATTGATCTTGGAGTTGTTACCTCACCAAAAACACTTTTTTCCGATGTGATGAAATTAAAACCTGGAGAAATAGTTGAATTTTCTTTTAATGACAAAGAGATTGTATGTAGAAAAAAAATATATTGGGCAATTGAAGATCATATTGGAAATGAAACTTTTAATCTTAATGAATTTTCAAATATACTGAAAAGCTCTATTGAATATAGAAATATTTCGGACGTTCCAGTAGCTAATTATTTATCAGGCGGCATTGACTCAACAGCTCTTGTAAAAATGCAAAGCGAGATATTGAGAAAACCCAATACATTTTCAATTGGATATAAAGACTCAAAATTTGACGAAAGCAAGTGGTTCAACCTTGTTGCAGAAAAATACAACACCAAACATATTTTTGAAATGATTGACAATGGTTTTAAATTAGATGACATTAATACATCAATTCAAGCTTTTGATGAACCATATTGTGATCCATCAACTGTGCCCTCATATTATCTATCAAAAGAAATGTCTGAATTTTATAAAGTAGGTATTTCAGGTGATGGAGGTGACGAGTTGTTTGGAGGATATAAAAGAACAATTGACCAACTAAAAAGTAAAAATATTTTTTTTAGTATTATTGCTTCCTTTCTTTTCAGGCTTTACCCTTCCTTTCTTGGAACTGGAAATAGAATTATTTCAAAATCGAAGAATTATGAAAAATCTTATTCTTCATATTTTTCAGATTCAAAATTTTTAAAGCTATTGGATATAAAAAATTATAAAAATGAATTTAATCAATACATCAAAAAAAATGATGACTTATACAAAATGCTTCAAATTGCTGAATTTAAATTTTATTTGAGTGAAATGATGATGTTAAAAGTTGATCGAACATCTATGTTTAATTCTTTGGAGGTAAGGTCACCATTTGTCGATCATAGATTAATTGAATATATTATTTCTAGATCTTCAGATTATATTGAGCCGACAAATCCAAAAAAAATATTGAAAGATGTCATTTCAGATGATTTTGACAAAGAGTTTTTAAATAGAAAGAAAATGGGATTTGTGTTTGATATTAAAGATTGGGTTTACTCAAATATAGATTATTTAGATGAAATTTTTAAAAAAAGTGATTTAAATAATTATCTTAATTTGAAAAAACTATGGAAACTTAAGATTTTTAAGTCAAGAATAAATGCAACGAGGATTTGGAAGATTTATTTTCTTGATAGATATCTAAATGATATTAAAACTTTAATAAGTTAAGTTTAAATAATCTTTATAAGTATCATCTATAAGATTCTCGATATCATTTCTCTCATTCATAGTTTTAATTGCATTTGATGATATTTTTTCGGTAAGATCCTTATCATTCATCAATTTCTCTATCTTATTTTTTAAATCTTTATCAGTAAATTTAAATAAGAAACCATTTTCATTGTGGTCAATAATTTCTCTATGACTTGCTATATCACTTGCTATAACAACACATCCTTTGGACATTGCCTCTAGGAGAGACTTAGGGTTACCTTCATAGAAGGATGGAGATATATAATATTTATAATCTTCATATTTTTCCATTAAAATGTCATTATTAATATTTCCATGAAAAACTATATTTGCTTTTTTTTCATTTGCTTTTTTTTCTAAATTTTCTTTTTCTTGACCAGAGCCATATATGTGAAATTCGAAATTTTTATCATTAAAATTATCAATTAAAAAGTTATAATTTTTTTGTTGTTCAAGTCTTCCCACACTTATAAACTTATTTTCACGATTGTTTCTTATATGATTATTTTTGATTATCCAATTTGGTCTCAATATAATTTTATGACTTTTACCAAATATTTTTTCTAAATAGTTTTTATCTACATTTGAAGTTACTGAATAAATATTCGCAAATTTGAGCATAATTCGTGTGATTAATCTATAAGTTGAAATCTTCAATTTTGATTTATTTTCCATAATTGAAAAACTAAGAACATCGTACCCTGTCCTTAGGTAGAGAGGTTTATTGATTAAAAACTTAAGAATTAGGCTTGCCCAGCTTCCTTGAAGTTGATTTTGTTTTATAATATCTACGTCTTTAATAATTTTTCTTAGCTTCAAAGGAAAGTAGAAACTTTTAATATACATAATTAATTTATTATTTGAAAATTTAATAAATTTATAAATAGGAATTACATTTATATTTTTATATTCTTGTAAAATATTTTCGTCTTCTTCATTCCCATATGTAACAAATACAAACTCAACATTATGTTTGTCTATCATTGCCTGAAAAAATCTTAATTCTTTCTGTAGTGTCCCTGTTTCTTCCCAAGACTTTAGAGAGTAACCAAATGTAAAATAATAAAGAATTTTCATCGCTAATAATATGATATTCAATCATTATTCATTTATTTAAAAAAAATTATATATTTAACTAAATAAGGACTTAAAATTGTATTGTTTTGGATAATCTTGCACCAGTTATAATATTTGCATACAATAGACCAGATCATTTTCTGAATTTAATGAATTCACTTGAAAGTAATGATTTTGCATCAAAATCTGATATTTATGTTTTTATTGATGGTGTGGCTGAGAATTCACATTTAGACAGTAATCATAAAGTAATTGAAATATCAGAACGAGATTGGAAATTTCAGAGCCTAAAAATAATGAAAAGAGATTCTAACTTAGGGCTAAAAGAAAATATAATTACAGGAATTAGTGAAATTATTGATATGCATAATAAAGTAATTGTGCTCGAAGATGACTTAGTAGTTGGCAAATATTTCTTGAATTTCATGAATCACTCACTAAATAAATATGAGAATGAAGATAGGGTTTGGCATATAAACGGTTTTAATTATAAAACATTTTTAAGAAATTCAAATTCTTCTTTTTTTTCCACTCATATGAATTGCTGGGGATGGGGTACATGGGAAAATAATTGGAAAGAGCTTAAAAATAATTTAGAAAATAAAATTAAAAAAGAAGATATTAATAAATTTAATTTTGATGGATTCATCAGAAATAATTATCAACAGATAGTCTTAAATGAAGAAAAAAAAATAAATACTTGGGCAATTTTTTGGTATCAAACTATATTTATAAATTCTGGATTGTGCCTAATGCCAAATAAATCACTCGTTTATAATGCTGGTTTTGACGGATCTGGAATAAATACATCTAAACAGGAATATAAATTACAAAAATTAAATAATTCAAGAATCATAAAATATCCAACTAAAGTTGAAGAAAGCAAATTTAACAAAATTGCCATGAAATATTATTTTTTTAAATTAATTGTCAAAGACTTTATCAATTATCACTTAAAAAAAATAAAAAATTAAGTTCTATCATCCAGATATTGTAGTATTTGAGAAATTGATAAATCCATATTTTTGTCATGCTTAAATGCATTTTCCCATTCAATTATCTTCATAATTGTCGTTTCAACATCGTAGATTGGTTTCCAATTTAATAAATCGGCTGCCTTTGCTGAATTTATTTTTAATACATTTACTTCTGCAAACTCTTCTTTAGTAATTTTTATTTCTGGAACCTCACCTTCCCAATTTTCAAAGAATGTCTGGACAATTTTTTCTGCAGTGAATTCATTATTTAATTCTGAATTTAAGTTAAAAATTTCATTTGTTTGATTATCAAAATTATCTTGAGCAGCCATAAGATAACCCCATAATGAATCAAGAATAAATTGCCATGGCCTTATTGAGTTTGGTTTTCTTAGTTCAAAAGTTGTGCCTAAATTAATTGAATCTACAATTTCCTTAATCAGTCTATATTCGGCCCGATCTCCACCACCAATTACATTACCTGATCTAATAACAGACAAATTTAAATCATCTCTTTTTTTTATTCCTTTATATGCTTCAATAACAAATTCTGCTCCTGCTTTGCTCGCACTGTAAAAATCTTTTCCACCAAGCTCAGCCAATTCTGTATTGTCTGAATCAGGAAACCTGTAAACCTTATCTGTAGTTGCTAATACGATTGTTCTTGCTGATGATTCTAGATCGGTATATTGCAGAACTTTGAAAGTACCAATAATATTTGTTTGAAGTGTATCTAAAGGGTTTTTGTAACCTTCATAAACTAAACTTTGTGCAGCAAAGTGAAAAACTATATCGGGGTTTGCTATTTTAAAAATTTTTTGGGCTTCTTCTTTTGATAGTTTATTTATATCAATAAAAAATTCATCTTTTAATATATCTGATAAATCTACTATTTCATATATACCTTTTTTCCTCTCTTCTGAAATTCCGTAAATATTTGAACCTAATTTATGAAGTAATAAAGTTAGCCATGAACCTTTAAACCCTGTATGGCCAGTAATTATTATGTTTTTATTTTTCCAAAAATCTAAATTCATAAACCTTTAAAGTTCTCCTCGTATTTAATTTCTGAAATAGATTTCTCAAGCAACTCCAATTCTCTTATCGTATCAGCACATTGCCAGAATCCATTATGTCTATAAGCCATAAGTTTTCCTTCCCGTGAAACATTTTCTAGCGGAGACTTTTCAAAAATTGTTGTATCATCTGAAATATAGTCTTTAATTGAATTATTTATAACAAAAAAACCACCATTAATCCAGCCTTCTTTGGTTTGATCTTTTTCACCAAATTTTTCAACAACATTATCTGTGAGTTCTAGGCTTCCAAATCTAGCAGGAGGCCTTACTGCTGTTATTGTGACAATAGGCTTATTTAATAAATGAAATTCTTCAAGTGAATTTAGGTTTACGTCTGATAACGCATCACCATATGTAAGAAAAAAATCTTCATCATTATTTAAATACTCAATACCTCGTTTTAGTCTTCCCCCAGTCATTGTTTCAAGGCCGGTATCTAAAACTTTTATTGAAATATCGTTTAATTGATATAAATCTTCTTCATCTAATGAACGATCAAGACTTTCTGAAAAAAATTTACTTATTATATTTTTTTTGTAACCTGCAAGAACAATAATATTTTTTACATCATATGAGACATACAAATTAATTATATGAATTAGTATTGGTTTGTTTCCAGCTTGAATCATGGGTTTTGGTAGCTTGTCAGTCATCTCAGAAAATCTTGTTCCCTTACCACCTGCCAAGATCATTGCTGTATTCATTTATGAAATAAATTCTTTTGTCGACTCAAAAACATAGGAAAGCATTTCTTCGTTAAGTCCGGGATAAACTCCTAACCAAAAGGTGTTATTCATAATATGTTCTGATTTTGTGAGTGGTCCAGGTATATTAAATTTTGTATTTTGGTAGGCAGGCTGTAAAGATAAGTTACCTCCAAATAGCAACCTTGTTCCTATTCTTCTTTCTTCATAAAATTTTAGAAGGTCAACTCTATTTATTTTTGATTTCTCACTGATTGTTAGTGGAAATCCAAACCAGCTAGGATCTGATTTTTCACTTTTTTTTGGAAGAACAAAGTCATCTAATTCAGAAAATTTTTTGTAAAGAAAATTAAAGTTTTCTTTTCTTTTATTTATAAATTCAGGAAGTTTTGTTATTTGAGAAAAACCTAATGCTGCCTGCATATCTGAGGATTTTAAATTGTATCCGATGTTTGAATAAATATATTTATGATCATACCCATAAGGTAAGTCACCTAGCTGCCATTCGTACCTTTTTTTACAAGTATTATCTTCTCCTGGAGGACAGTAACAATCTCTACCCCAATCTCTTAATGATTCTAAGATTTTTTTTAATTTTGGCTTATTAGTTATTACAGCTCCACCCTCACCAGTTGTTATATGATGAGCTGGGTAAAAAGATAAGGTTGAAATATCACCAAATGTCCCTGTCAATTGGCCGTCATATGTTGAACCAAAAGAATCACAATTATCTTCCATTAAGAAAAGATCATATTTTTCACACAGCGACATAATGATTTCCAATTCAAATGGATTACCAAGAGTGTGAGCAATAACAATACCTTTAGTCCTGTCATTTATTGATTCCTCAATCAAACTTGCATCAATATTGTAAGTATCCATTTCAGCATCAATAAGAACTGGAACAAGATTATTTTGTATTATTGGATTAACTGTAGTTGGAAAACCAACAGCAGATGTAATAATTTCATCTCCATCTTCTAAATTGTAGAATTCTTTTAATGCTGTTACTGCAAGGAGGTTTGCTGAAGAGCCACTATTTACAAACAAGCAGTGTCTTGTACCAAGAAATTTTGATATGCTTTTTTCAAATTCATCTGTATATCTTCCACTCGTAAACCAAGCATCAAGTGATGAATCAACTAAGTAAGCCAAATCATTTTTATCAATAACTTTACCTGAAACAGGTATTGGTGATATTCCAGGAACAAAATTAACTTCTTTTAATTTTTCATCAGAAATTTCATCTAATAACTTCTTAAAATCGCCATTTATATTTTCTAGCATATAAATAGGTTACTTAACTTATTTTTAATTAAGAGATTTAATTTGAATAAAATTTTTACAAATATTTGAAACCATCTTCCAGTGATATTTTTAAGTCGATAATTCTATCACTAGAGGATACATATCTTAAGGAATCAGATTTTAAATTTGAATATTCGGTCTGGAATTTTTTATCCCTAACATTTTTAAAAATTTCAATAATTGAATATAAAGGTTTAGTATTGCCGATTAAATCAACCTTTTCATAATTTATTTTGAATTTTACTGTATTGATAAATTCTATAATGTCTGAAACATTCACTAAGTTGATCTCTGCTTCTTTATGATTTTCAAATTTGATTATCTTCATATTTTCATTTTGAATTAAAAATGGAATTAGTTTGTTCCTAAAGTCATTTTGTCCATATACATCTCCCAACATCATGACACATAATTTTATTTCATTTTCAATTGTTAACTTTGTAAGATAATCTTCAATATTTTTTTTATGCCTTACATATGGCTTTCCTTGATAAATCTCAACATTGGTCCAAAATGTATTCGAGTATAAAATATTTTTAATTCCATTATTTAGAGCTGATGAAATAAAATTTATTTCTTCGTCGAAAATAAAGTTCGCATTTTCATCTTGAAAGTTTGCGAAGTGATAGAGAGTTTTTATGTCTAAATCATTTATTTCATTTAAGCTTTTAATAGGTTGAACATTTGAATTGAGAACTTTCCTATTGTTTAATGCAAAATAATTATTTTCCTTATCTTGTGTAATTAAAGATTTTCCTAAAAAAGAACTACTACCGGTTACAAGAATATTTTTATTCATTTACGATATTGATAAATACTTTAAGAATTACTTTTAATGGATTGTTTAATTTAAACAGCTTTCTGTTGAATATGGATCTGAAAACTACATATAAATCATGTAATGAATTTTCCTTGATTAAATGATAATTATTTTTACTGTAATTAGTTTTAAGATATATGTCTTGGTAAATATTTGAGTGATCTTGTATTAAACCAGAAATATTCCATGGCTTAAGCTTTCCTTGATAATGCAAGAAAATTACTTCATTTCTTAAATAGGAACTATCAATCTTCCAATCTAAACTAAGTTTAAAGTTTGAAAAAAAATTTAAATCCTTGTAATCTCCATCAATAACTTGGTTTAAAATATCTTGATCCCACCATAAAAGATCAATTGTGTTGTTTTTAACAGTATCTTGTAATTTTTCAAATATGTTTTCATTAAGCCACTTTTTATAATTTATTACAAGCACTCCACCATTAAAATAAAAACTTGATTTAAGGTTTAATCTTTCAAATATATATTTATTATTTTTGTTTTTTAAATGTTCAGTTCTAGCAGAAAGTAACAGATTTTCATTCTTTATTTCTTCACTTACTTTATCGATGTAAGGTAAAGGATTATTTAAGCAAAGAATATCAGAGTCCAGATATACAACACTCTCGATATCTTTAGGTAGATATTTGTTTATATATAATCTGTAATATGTTGCCTCTGATACATGTTTATTTTTAATATTTGGAAAATTTAGATCCTTTGACTCAAATTTATATATAGAAATATCTTGAAGATTATCGTGTTGCTTCAATTCACTTAATTGATCATCAAATGTTTCAGGATCACTATGTAATATATGAATTGAAATTGATTTATCAACATTGTCTAAAAGACTTTTTATAGCTATAAAACCTTGCAAATTATAGTTATTGTCAAAAGCGTAAACAAAGTTCATTCAACATACAATATTAAGACTTTTTTTGTACTAGAAAAGTAATTTGTTTTTAAAAATTGATTTTTACTATTTTGATACAATTATTGTGTTTACACTTATAGATGATTGCTATATGAATGAATTATCTGTATTAATACCAACTCATAATAGACCTTCTTCTTTAAACAGAACTCTTGAATCTTTAGACAACCAAACATATGGAGAAAATTTTATTTGTTTTATTTCCGATAACAACAGTGAAAAAAAAAACAAAAGAGATAGTTGATTATTGGATTCAAAAAGATACTAAATTTGAAATTCAGTACTTTAAGCAAGATAAAGATCTTCTACCTATAGAAAATTGGGAATTTTTGATACAAAAATCTTCTACAAAATATACCAAAATCCTTTTTGATGATGACTGGATCAAGCCTACATTTATATCTGTTGTTCTTGAAAAGATGAAGAGCGAAAAAGCAGCCTGCGTTGTGACCAACATTGATATATTTGTTGAAAAAAATAATTCTAAAGAAACTAGAAATGACTATTTCAAAGTTGAAAGCGGACACTTATCAAAGGCTAATATTATTGATCATTTTGCAGAGCTAGGACCAAGGATTAATGTTTCACCTAGTGCTTCAATAATGGTTACTGATAAATTAAAGGAAGCTTTCTACTATTCACTAAAAAATACAGAATGTACAAAAAAGGTAATTGGTAACGATTTAGTAATGAATTATTATTATCTTTTTAACTCAGACAAAGTTTATTATATGAATGAATCACTAGCTATATGTGGTGCAAATAATGATTCAATTACTGTATCAACTGATGATAGGCATCTTTTTTATTGTTATTTAAATACTTTGATCGGTTTGATTAATGATTTCAACACTGAACTATCTAAAGAGCAAACCAAAAACTTGAGAAAGAAAATAAGTAAGCAAAAAATTAGAGCAGTATTTAGAAATGACTACAAAAAATTAATTACAAATGAGCTAAATGTTTAAAAACTTAAACTATTTTATTTCTAAATACAAGGATAGTATTTCAAAACTTGTTCAAGTTGGTGCTCATTTTGGTCAAGAAATTGATATATTTGAACAATATGAAATTGATAAAATATATCTTTTTGAACCACTTCAAGAAGCACACGTTGAATTAGAAAAAAAAATTAAGAATAAATCAAAGTATGAATTATTTAAGTTTGCTTTAGGAAATGAACCTGAAACAAAAAAAATGTTTTATTCAAATGAAAACAAAGGACAAAGTTCGTCATTTTTGAAACCAGAATTACATAAAAAAATTCAACCTAAAATCGAATTTGACAATAATTTAACTATTAAAATTGAAAAATTTGATAATTTAAACATTGATTTTGTTGATTTCTTAATACTTGACGTCCAAGGTTTTGAGCTGGAAGTATTGAAAGGATTTAGTAATAAACTAAATAATGTTAAATTTATTTTTTCTGAAATTAATCGTGATCTACTATATGAAGAAAACGTCCTTTTTAGAGACCTAGATAAGTATTTAATGAATTTTGGTTTTATAAGACTTTGGACATCGTGGAGACCAGCTGATATGCCATGGGGGGATGCCTTTTATATTAAAAAAGATAATCTAAATGTATACCAATTAGCTATAAAGAAAATAACAAATTTTCTATCGTCAAATAAATTATTTTTTTTGATTTATAGACTAATCGATTTCAGAGTTCATAAAAAAATTTTAAAAAGAATACTATTTTCAAAACAATGAAAATAAAATAGATATATTTGAGGAACTTAATTGAAATCATTATTGGTACTTGCTTACAACGAAGAAAATAAAATAAGTAATGTAATTCAAGATTATTTGGATTTATTTGACGAGATTATTGTAATTGACGATGCAAGTAAAGATAAAACAAAGGAAATTGTTGAAGATCAAAACTCTTCAAAAATAAGACTGATAAGAAATAAAAAAAATTTAGGAGCAGGCAAGTCTTTTGAGATTGGAATAAACAAATTTTTGCAATCAGATAGTAAATTTTTAATAAAAGTTGATGGTGATTCTCAATTTTTAAAAACAGATGTAATTAAAATGATTGATTTATTTGAAAATAAAAAAGTTGACTATATAAAAGGTGATAGATTTTGGGAATTTGGCGTCAAGGGCAATATACCCCTAATAAGATATGTTGGAAACACATTCGCATCTTTATTGATAAAATTATCAACAGGAAATTGGAAAATTAATGATCCTTTAAATGGATTGATAGGATTTTCAAAAGAAGGAATTAAAAATTTTAAGTTACCTAAACTTTTCAAAAGGTATGGATACCCTTTTTATTGTGCCGTTTATATTTTAAGTAAAAGTCATCAAAAAAATATAAATACTATTCAATTTAAAAATACAATAATTTATAGAGATGAAAAAAGTAATTTAAAACCGATTGGTATGTTTTTTAAGTTAGTAATCTTTACCTTTTTTTCATATTTTTCGAAAATTAAAAATAAGCTTAAGAATTCATCTTTACAGATGTCTGCACTGTTAGATATAGTTTTTATTTATCTTTTCTCATCATTCATTTATTCATTTATTACATTTATAAGAGTTAGATACTTTCTTTTCAGCGGTGATGAATCAAACTGGTTTGTAGTAACAATTTTATTTTTGGTGACCTCTTTGATTACTTTTAGTTTTTCTCAGGTAAGTGAGAGTAAATTTTTATTAGAAAAATTTGAAGATCATTAATTTTTAATTTTTTTTTCTAGGATACTGATAAATTGACTTATATTCTGTGCTGATTCTAAAGAGATATTTAAATTTCCATAACCCCAGTCTGCAAATACAAAACTAACATCAGCATTTTTAGCACATTCTATATCATGTAAAGTATCACCAACATAAAGAAAGTTATCTTTTGATATCTTTAAGTTGTTCATAATTTGTTTTAAGCCATAACCACTGGGCTTCCCTTCGTAATCAGGAAGATCCTCAGGGCAAAGAACCATCTCAAATTTTATATTTTCAAATTGTTTTGCGATGATTTCATTTGTTCTCTTTCTTGTTTTTGATGTAAAAATAGAAAATGTAATATTTTTTGAAGTAAGATATTCGAATAAGTCATTAACACCATCATATTTTTTAATATTATTGATTTCTCTTGTTGAAACCTCATCATAGGTTTCTTTAATCTCTTCCCAGGTATTTTCTTTTATTTCTAATTTATTTAATATATCGTAAAATGGAATTCCGATATATTTTTTATATGAATTAAAGTTTATGTCAAGATTATATTTTTGAGCAGCTTCAAACCAAGACATCTCCATTATTTCTAAGGAATTTATCAACACACCATCTAAATCAAAACAAATGTGCTTAATTCTCATTTATTTACATATCTTTCTTTTTGAAAATAGACATCTTAAGCTTAATTAATTTAAATTACTTTATATTGTTTACAAAACTTATTTATGATTGTTTATTATGTGTGGAATTTTTGGAATCTATGAACAAGAAAGTAGTCAATCTAAAACTGATACCTTTTACAAATTAGGAAAATACTCAGAATCTCGGGGTAAAGAGGCGTCGGGAGTTTGTATTATTGAAAATAACAAAACATTTGTTACAAAATATTCAAATAAATTTTCAAATTCAAAAGTTAGAAATTTATTATCAAAAAATAAAAATTCTAAGAACCAAACATTCGTAGGGCACACAAGGCTCGAAACAAGCGGATCAAATAAAATTTTCAAGAACAATCAACCTATCGAATCTGAAAATGTAATTGTATTACACAATGGAATTATTACAAATTTTCAATATTTAAATGAAAAATATGGCTTCACCGAAAATATTGAATTGGATAGTTTTGTAATCAATGAGTTAATTGAAAAAAATCTTGACCTTTCTAATCTTAAAAAAACCATAGTTGAATCTTTTAAAGAATTATATGGAGAAGTCTCAGTTTTTATTTACTTCAAAAAATTAAATCTTTCTGTTATTTATACAAATACTGGATCAATTTACTATACAACTTTAAATAACAAAATATCTTTATTCAGTTCAGAGGAATGGATAACCAAAAAGATATCCAAAAATAAGAATATTAATAATCTAGAGCCAGAAAATGGTTTGATAATAAATTCTAACTCTGAAATTATAGATAGCTTTAAAGCCAAAGTAGATGGTGATGACAGACTACCAACATTAGATAAAATTAGAGAAAATCTTCAAAATCAAAATTACTCGGAGCCTCAACTTGAAAGATGTTCAAAGTGCATACTTCCAACAACTTTTCCTTTTATCAAATTTAATGAAGATGGTGTATGTAATGTTTGTTTGAACTATAAAAATTATGAATTAGATAATGTAGATAAATTAGATCAAAAAATAAGTTTGCATGAAAATTTAATTGTTGGTTTCTCTGGAGGAAGGGATAGTTCATACGGACTGTATTTAATGAACAAAAAATATGAAAAGAATATTATTGCTGTATCTTATGATTGGGGAATGGTAACTGATCTAGCAAGAAGAAATCAAGCTCGAGTATGTGGAAAGCTTGGTATCGAACACGTTTGGCTATCAGCAGATATACAAAAGAAACGAAATAACATAAAGAAAAATATGATTGCTTGGTTGAAAAAACCACATATTGGTATGCTGCCGATTCTAATGGCAGGTGATAAAGTATGGCAACAAGAGTTGAAAAATTCATCAAAAAATAAAGATAATTCATGTATTTTACAATTCCAATCACCATATGAAGCAACGTTTTTTAAACATGGATTTGCAAATATAAAACCAGATTTTCCAAAAATGAAAACTTTTTCAAAAGTAAAATTATTATTTTTTTATTTTTATAATTTTTTAATTAATCCTTATTATTGGAACTTATCACTTATTGATACATTTCAGGGATTCATATCATTTTACTTTCGAAAATCTGAGTTTATTTATCCATATAAATTCTATAAGTTTGATGAAAAGACAATTGAAAATGAACTTTCAGAATATTTAAATTGGGAATTTGACTCTACAACTGGAACTAGTTGGCGGATTGGTGACGGAACCTCACCTTTTTATAATTATGTTTACTGGGTCTATGCTGGATTTACAGAAAATGATTCATTCAGAAGTTATCAAATTAGAGAAGGTATCATTTCTAGGCAAGAAGCTCTTAATATGGTAAAAATTGAAAACATTCCAAGATTTGATAGGATAAGAGAATATTTAGACCTAATTGATTTAGATTACGAATTTGTAATGCAACAGATTGAAAAAATTAAGGATAAATCTCTTGTAAAAGATTGGAAATAAAATAAATAATTATCAAGAAGATTACTCTGATATTCAACCAAAGATGTTTGAGGTTGAAGGAAGAGTAAAAAAAGCAAAAAAAGTAATAAAAATTCTTCGTAAGCATTTAGGTGACTTATCAAATAAGAACCTTCTAGATATTGGTTGTTCTTCTGGAATTATGACTAACCATTATGCTGATTATTTTTATGAGGTAGATGGACTAGATATTGATCAAAAAGCAATTGAGTATGCCCGTAGTAACACTAAAAATAAAAATATTAATTTTATATTAAGCCCACTAGAGGAGCTGCAAATTGAAAAAAGTTATGATGTCATGATTTGTTCACATATTTATGAGCATGTACCTGACAGTGGCATCCTTTTTCAAAGAATATACGACTTATTGAAGCCTGGAGGTGTATGTTATTTTGCTGCTGGTAATAGATATCAATTATATGAAAACCATTACAACTTATACTTTTTATCCTATCTTCCAAAAAAATTAGCTAACTTGTATTTAAAAATTACAAAAAAAGGAGATTATTATTACGAAAATCATCTTTCTTTATTTAAATTAAATAAGATTACAAGCAAATTTATTAAACATGACTTCACTTTAGAAGTAATAAAACATCCTAAAAGTTACGAAGCTGACGATATGATTGAGGAAAATAGTATTAAACACAAAGTACTTGTTCTATTTAGCAAGCTTTTTTACTTTTTTATACCAACCTACATTTGGGTATTAGAGAAACCTTAGATTAAAGATTGTCTTCGTAATCTTGTATAGATATTGAGTATAAGTAAAGAAGTAAGACTCGCAACTCTTGAAGCTACACTTACAACAATCACCTGGAATGTTGTAAGTGTATAAAGTTCCTTAAATATAATATGGATTATTTCAAGGAGTCCAATATTGCCTGGCGTTATACTCACAACTGAACTTAGATTTGTAATCAAATTGAAATATAAACTTTCTAAAAATTTGTTATCAAACTTTAAAAATAGAAATATCAAAAATATATTTATAAATCCAAAAAATAAATGCAATATGGAAAAAAATATTATATTTTTAACGTTCAATCTTATAGTTGTAAAATTGAACATTGAGATAAAGTCAAAAAAATACTTATTATATTTATCTTTTTTATTTTCGAAATTATATCTCTTCACAAAGATAAAAAATAAAATAATAAAAACAGAAAAAATAAAAAGTAAAATTCCTGACTGATATTTATATTCCTCTTCGTAGATAAATATTACAGAAAATAATAAGAATCCTGATAATGCTAAATATAAAAATGAATACTGCGTATTGATTATTAAGTATTTATAAATCGATAATTTGTGTTTTGACTTTAGATATGCAATCTTGATTCCTGATCCAACTTTTAAGGGTGCTATCAAGTTACCAAAAGTATTGAAAACAGTTAGATTTAAAGATTCAGAAAAGCTCAAATTTACATCAAAATTTTGTAAAAGTTTTATGTCAATTAGTGCATTAATGAAATATCTACCTATAGAAATTAAAATTATTGGAATTATTAAAACAAAATTAAAATCATCTAGAGAAATTAAATTTCTATTTTGATAGAAGTAATATACAAAAAAAGTAATCATAGAAATTGTAATTAAATTATTAATTATTTTTTTAATGTCCATTTATAAATCTAATCTTTCAAGACATCTACCTAAATTATTGTCTGAATAAGTATCGTTAAATATTTCCTTCTTTAATTCATTAAGTGCATTAATTGGTGCATATTTATTTTTATTTAACCTTTGAAAATTTTCTTCAATTTCTTCAAAATCTACTAAACGATTTATGTAACTATTTTCGAATACTTTTGAAACACCAGAAATATCATAAGCCATAGGAGTATCAAGAAAAAGAATTGGGTTGTCAGTTATTAAATAGTCAACAAAAACACTTGACCAGTCAGTTATTAAAACATCAGATATAGCTAATGGTGTAATGTCTAGTCCTTTGTTTAATTCAAAACTAAATAAGTAATTTGAATTTTTTATAAAGTTAACTATTTCTTTATTGACATTTGTATTTATGTGATATTTGATTAAGAATCTTAAATCAAATTTCTTCGCTATATTTTCAAAAAGAATATATAAGTCTAGATTGTGTAGTGATAGTTGGTGATTAATGTATTTTTTATTTTTTCTATCATCGGTAGGCGCATATAGGACTAATTTTGTTGGTATGTTCAAATCTTTTTTAATTTTTTCTTTATTATGAAGTAATTTGTTTAGCGAATCTAGTCTTGGATAACCTGTTACGACCAAATTATCAACTTTGTATTTACACTCATTTATGTATATATCTTTTTCAAATTCGGAATAAAGCCATACTTCATTAAATAAATATTGTTCTTTTAAAATCTGTGAATTGTTATTACTTTTTATTGCATGACCTGTAAAGAAAGTTTTTATTTTAAAATATTTTTTGAATAATTTATGAAATAGTAGACCATGACTCGAAATAATATTTTTTGATTTTAGTACTAAATAAACATGATAAGGATTCAAAGTAATTAAGATATTTTCATATTCATCTTTTAATTTACTGTATTCAGAGAAACTAAAAGTAATATAGTAGATCTTATTATCTTTATAGTTTTCTAGCTTGAGTATTTCTTCAAGGTTGCCAATCAATTTGTGACCAGACAAAACAATGAAATTTTTTTTCGTTTGGGAAAAGATAAATAATATAGATGCCAGCATAAAACTTAAAAAAGAAATTGTAATAATTAAATAATGTGATGGTTTATTTTTTTCAAATCTCAAACTATTTTTATACTAGTTTTTAAAAAATATTAAATATGCTTTAACATTAGTTCATATGAAAAATGTTGGTTTAATTCCATGTAGGCTTGAAAGCACACGACTACCCAACAAACCAATTGAACTAATTCAAGGAATCCCTATGTTTGCCCATGTTTATTTCAGATCAAAGTTATCAAAACTTGATGAAATTTACATATGTACAGATAGTGAAGAAATTGTAGGTCTGAGCAATAAATTTGAAATTAAATCTGTTTTGACAACTAAAGATCATTTAAATGGAACAACTAGATGTGCAGAGGCTGCTAAAACACTTGAGTTAGATGAAAGTGATATTGTTATAGATATTCAAGGAGATGAGCCACTATTAGACCCAAAAGATATTGATAAGATGATTAATTTTTTTGATATAAAAAAGCATGAAATAGTTTTAGGATATCTCAAAACAATTGATGAAAATAACAAAAATATCGTCAAACTTGTAACTAATGATGAAGATAAAGTTTTATATTTCTCTAGATATGACATTCCAATGAATTTTAAAATAGAAAGAACTTTGAAAAAACAAGTTGGTTTAGTTGGTTTTAAAAATAAATCTCTTCAAGCTTTTTGTGATATTAAACCAAATGTTTATGAAGAAACTGAAGGTATAGAGTTATTAAGGGTAATCGATACAAATATTAACTTACATGGTGTGGAATTAGAATTTGAGAATAGATCAGTTGACACCCCTGAAGACTTAGAATTTGTACGTAATGCAATAATTACAGATCAACTTTTTCATAAATATAAACACAAGGTTGAAAGTTGAAAAATGTATTTACTTCAAGAAGTTTCATTACACTATTTCTCTTAATACTTTTTTTGCTCTCTCTACGAGTTGACTATAGATTTGTTGAAACAATTAATTGTTGTGGAGACGATCATACTTACTTTGTACATGCAGAAACAATCTCCGAGGATTTTGATTTAGACTATTCAAACCAAATGAATTTTGTTGAAGGAAAGACAATAATTGTAAATGAAAAAGTTGTGCCAATTGGTTTTATTGGAAGCGGGATACTTTCAGCACCTTTAATGTATTTTGGAATTCTAATTGATAACCTTTTAGAAACAATTAACGTTGAAAATAGCAGGTTGATGAATTACAAAATTCTGTTGTATTCCTTGTCACCGGTAATTTATTTATTCTTAACAATTTTTATTTTTATAAAATTACTTCAAATTCTTAATATTAAAAATAAAACTTATTTTGTCTTTATTGTTTTATTTGGATCAGGCGTTCATTATTACGCATTTGAAAGATACAGTATGACTCATATCTATGAAGTATTCTTAATTACCTTATTAATATATTTACTTTGTATCTTTTATAAATCTGATAATGTGAACAACTTTGTTTCCACAATTATTCCAATAGTTTTTCTATTGGCATATCTTGTTAGATACATAAATTACTTTATTTTTGTTATCCCTTTTTGGATTTCAAAATTAATTATTAAAAACACAGATAAAAAACTTATTAGAAATAAATTATTTATCTTGTCTTCAATAACATCTTTAGGTATTTTTTCCTATATTTCAAATTATCTTTATGGTCGAATTAGTTTTAATCCAATAGTTGTTTATAACAAAGAATCATTTCCTCTTCTTAATCAATATGTAGATAAGTCAGTGGAACGGGGTAATTTTTTACTTGATAATCTTTCAATTCTTACCAAAATGTTTTTTACCCAAGAATTTGGAATAATTTGGTTCACTCCAATAGTGGTTTTTGGGATTACAGCTATTTTTTTGGATTTACTAAAAAAATATAAAAAGCAAAAACTACCGTATCTAGTTTTATTATTGACCATTGGATTTCCAATTGGTATTACTCTCATTTGGGAAACAGTCGGTTCAGGTTATGGAATGAGATATATTTATTGTGTAGTTCCCATTTGTTTACTTATTTATTTAGTTATTAATCAACAAAATAATATAAAATACTTAAATTATTTGTTAATATTACTTTCAATTTTTTCATTCTTTTCAGTTTTATTTTTTGAAACCTCAGCATCTACGTCTCTATCTGAACAAGAAGTTGTTAACACTTGGGGATACATGGTGAGATATGCACAGCCTAATTATTTATCAGGTGTTTTTTCTTCATTTTTAAATTTTGGAAGTTATTTAATTATTTTTGGTACGAGTTTTTTTGGTGCTATCATAATTAAATTTTTATCTAGCTTAATGGGATTAGATGAGTTCATTTTGTCTCTTTCAAATATTGGTATTTCAATTGACAATGCAGACGTATTAAGAATATTTAACAATATCGATTCTATAAATGGTCATAAGTTTATATTTATATTTTTGATATTTTTCTTTGTGGCACGATATTTTTCTAAAATTATTACAAAAGAACTAGCAATATGACTGATAACAAAAAAATAATGGTTTTAACTTCAACTTTTCCAAAAAATGATAAGGATGAAGTCCCATCTTTTGTAAAAGATCAAATTGTTAACCTAAGTAAAGAATATAAATTTTTAGATTTTACAGTTATTGCTCCAGAAACAAATTTTGGAACATCGGATAAAATTGAAGCGTCAGATTATTTTAATGAAGTAAGATATCACTACTTTTGGCCTAGAAGATTTGAAATACTTATAGGTAAAGGAATAATACCAACAATTAAAAAAAATAAATTTGCTTTCCTACTTGTTCCTTTTTATTTTTTATCTCAATTGTTCGTGTCATATAGAGTTGCTAAAAAGATTAAACCTGATATTTTTTATGCGCATTGGTTTACACCTCAAGGAATAACTGCATACTTACTTTCAATTTTTACAGGAAAACCTTTCGTATTCACAACACATGCGCAAGATGTAATTATTTTAAGAAAAATTCCC
>MDSV01248681.1_pt1 | contig 36492 bp, 37 predicted proteins | sample 810851 | NCBI WGS metagenome assembly MDSV01 (sample SAMN05326640, study PRJNA326480) | marine metagenome | isolation source: seawater | place: Atlantic Ocean: North East | collected 2012 | reverse complement strand
ATCATCAGGGTTATTGTAACTTACCAGAACGCTGGATTGTGCAGCTAAATGAAAAACAATACTTGGTTTACATTTTTTAATAGCTTTATTTAAATTAGAAAAATCCTTAATATCAGATCTAAAATCATTTTCTAAAAACTTAGAAAGTTTTAAATTGTCGAAAAAATTTGGCTTAGAAATTGGATCCAAAGCATATCCTGAAACTTTTGCTCCTAAATGTCTTAGAATCAGAACTAACCAACTTCCCTTAAAACCTGTGTGACCAGTAATAAATATTTTTTTATTTTTCCAATAAGAATTTTTCATTTCAATTTTTTCAATAAATCGTTTATTTTTTTTCTTTTTTCTTTGTTATTTTTTAATACTTTTATATCTTTAACATTGTCTATGGAATGCCAAAATCCTGAGAATTTTTGAAATTTACATTTATATTTTTTAATGATTCTTGGATATAGATTTACCTCAAAATTTTTATAATTTTTGATATTTTTTGTTAATATCTTTTTATTCAAAATTGCCATTCCTGAATATATATGTGCAATATTATCATTTTTATTTGAAATTTTTACAGCGTTAAACATTACATCTCTTGCGAAATTTTTAACTAAACCTTTAGACATTAAGATAGTCCCATAAGGTAAATTGGTTTCTGAACCCAAGAAGGTAATAAAAGTTTTTTTGTTTTTAATATGTTCTTTATAAATTTTATTTAAATTTAAGTCAAATATTGCATCTCCATTTAATAGTAAAAAATTTTCAGATACTATATGTTTTTTTACTTGATGAATTCTTTTAGCTATGGGAGTATTATTGCCAGTAGAAACAACTTTAATATTATAGTTTTTAAAATCTTTATTTTTTAAATATCTCTCAATTAAATTACCTTTATATCCTAAAGGTAATATGAATTGGTTAAATCCATTTCTTTTTAAAATTTTTAGAATGTACCACATTATAGGTTTTTTTTTAATTTTTACCAAAGACTTAGGAATTTTTTTGGTAATTGATCCTAGTCTTGTCCCTTTTCCTCCACAAAGGATTAATGCTGTCCTAGATTTTTTAATACTATTTAATTTCATCTTTTAAAATAATAATTATAAATTTTAGAAAATTTTTCATCCAAATAATATTTACTTAAATCATTTCGTTTTTTTTCTTTAAGTTTAAAATTACATTCATTCATTATTTTTATTACAGCAATGAATTGTTCTTCATAATTCTCATTTATTTCAATTTGTATTTCTAAAATTTTTGGATTTTTAAGTATTGTTAAACCGCCTTTTAAAATTAAATGTTCAATTCCGTCAACATCAATTTTAATATAATCAGGTATTTCAAGGATTTTATCCTCAATAATTTGATCTATATTGGTAGAAAATATTTTATATTTATTATTTGGATTAATTTTCTTGCCTTCGAAATCAATATTTTCATCAAGCGAATTATGACTTTCACCCTCATTAAATTTTCTCTCATTAAATTTTAAAAATTTATTTTTAAATTCACCTAGTGGCAATTGAAATATCTTTATTTTATTTTCTAAATTGTTAATAGAAATATTTCTTGATAAAATTCTTAAGTTGCTTGTTGAAGGTTCAAAGCTTACAACTTCGATATTTTCAAAATTTACTGCAGCATAGACCGAATATAGACCAATATTAGAGCCTATATCCCAAAAAATTATTTTATCTTTTTTTTTAAAATTATCTATCCATTCTAAAGTTTCAGGTTCTTTTAAAAAAAAATCTTTAATTAAAATATCTACTAAAAAATTAGGGGAGAAGAAAATTAATTCATTTCCTGTTTTCAGCTTTACTTTTTTGTAAGCATCTTGTTCAATAAAAAATTTAATCCAAACTAAAATATCTCTTCTGAAAACTTTTTTAAATATCGAGTTTATAATATTTAAAAAAAAATAAATAATTTTAGAAATAAATTTAATCATTAAGAAGATGCATTCTATTTATAAAAGTAATTTCTTCAAATCACTAGTTAATTTTTCATGAAAATTTTGTTTAATTTGATTTTTTGAAACAAAATAATTATCAATTATTCTTTTATAATATTCTTTATCGATTGAAGTATCTAGTTCCACTTTTTTTTCATTATAATCTTCTAGGAAGTTACATCTCTTATTAAATAAATTAATTGATTTTGAGTTAATTTCTAAATTTCTTTTTACACTAAATTCTTTACTTTTTAATAATATAACCGGTGATTTTGTATAAATAGCTTGAATTAAAGCATCTGATTTATGCCCGATGACCAATTTTGATTTTGAGATAAATTCAAGAGTTTTTCCATAAACTAATTTTCTTCCACCAAAATAGTTCTTGTCATATCTAAATTTTTTTTTACAGCAAATAATCAATTTACAATTATATTTTTTTTCAACTTCAGAAAAAAAATGATTTAATTTTTTTAAATAGCTATTGATATCTCTTATTTTTTTTTGAGCTTTCTTTTTTACCAAAAATTGGTCATCTGAATAATCTAGAGTTTCATCAACGTAGGTAATAATTTTTTGAGTTTGAGGTATCGAATTATGGTTAATCCAAAAACTTGGATAATCTAAATAATTCTTTTTATTACTATTGCTAAATTTTTTTTTATTTTTTTCTCCAAAAGATAAAATATAATCAGTTTTAATATTATCACTATAATCTCTCAAAAATAGCTTACTTAAAAAGTATTTTAACAATTTGAACAAATTTATAAGAAAATTTTTTTTTAAATTTGGGAATATCCATGAATGTTGCTTAATCAAAATTTTCTTACATTTAATTTTATTAAATAATTCTGGAGCACTTAATTTAGAATTTTTCAATGAAACAAAATAACTATAAAATATAAAGATTTCAGATTTTTTTATTTTTTTTAAAAAAAATTTTAAACTTCTTATACTTTTTACATAGATCATATTTTTTGGTTTCTCACTTTTTGGAATTTTTTTATTAAAATTTCTTAATTGATTTTTGTTAAAATTTAAATATGAGGTGTTTATAAATTTTAGATTTTTTTTTAATTCAAATTCTTTTGGAAAAATCTGATTAATTTGATGGTCAGATACAGGCACATCTATATAAATATAAATTTTTTTATTCTTTAATTTTATTTTTTTTTTCAATTTGTAAATATTTTCGTCTTTGTAAAATAATCTTTTAATAAATTTTATTTTTTAATGTATCTAGATAATTCATCCACGTACCTGTATCTTTCCAATCATCATTTGGAATAGGAAAAACACTAATTTTTTTTTTAGATTTTAATAATGTGGATAAAAGTTCATCCATACCAAAATTATTTTTTTTTGGTAAATATTTTTTTATTTCTGGCTTTATTACGTATAAACCAGTGTTAGTTAAGAAATTTTTTTTTGGTTTCTCTAGAATTTTTTTTAATTTTCCATGATTATCTAAAACACATTCTCCAAAAGATAAATTAAACGACTTAATGCTTGCAACCATTGTTATTAAAGATTTTGAATTTTTGTGGAATTTCAAAAGATTTTGGAAATTAATATTTATATAAGTGTCACAGTTTATTAAAAAAAAATTATTTTTAAAATTCATTTTTTTTAAACATCCTGCTGTACCTAATGGTTTTGACTCTCTTAAATAGTTAATCATATAATTATTTTTAAATTGATCTAAAAAAATATCCAAAATTTTTTCTTTTTTATTTAGAGTAATCGTAAAATTATTAAAATTATATTTTTTAAAATTATCCATAATATTTAAAATCATTGGTTTGCTTTTAAATGGCACTAATGGTTTTGGTAATATATCTGTAAAGGGTCTCATCCTGATACCATCACCTCCAGCCATAATCAAAATCTGATTGGGTTCGGACTCTTTATGTCGCTTTTTAAATTCTTCCTTAAAAGATATATAGCTAATTGGAACTTTTTTTTGATTTATAACTGGAATTATTAAATGTTTGTTTCGTATGATAAACCCTCTCATTTTATCTGTTAACTGTTGATTTTTTTTAAGGTAAATAGGTCTTGTATTACATATTAAATTAATACTTTTTTTTAAATTATTGTCTTTTAGTAAGTTCCTTCTTATATCACCATCAGTGATTATTCCTTTTAATCTTTTGAATTTATCAATTACAATTAAACAAACATGGCCAGTCATGTTCATTTTTTTCATTGCATTAAAAATGGTGTCATCATTTTTAATTAAAAATTTTTTAATATTCATCTTTGATTTGTTCATAAATTTTTATCTAAATTCTCACCTATTAAAAACTAATAATCTCTTATTTTTAGACTTCTTCAAGTAAAAATCCAAAATTGCTAAATCACTTTCGTGATCTATATCAACCCAGTTTTCTTTATTATTTGTTATTAAACCATATATCTTTTTTGGAGATTTAATTTTCTTATCATACAAATAAGACCTATAAACATAAAGATTTCCTGTAGGTACCAGTTTGTCATTTATATCTTGTGATCTTTTATTAAGCTTATAATCAGGCTTCCAAATATTTTTTTTTATACTTCCTGTAAAAGAAGTGTCAAAAGCTAAATGTATAAGACTATCAAAATTCTTTTTCTTATTTAAAATTTTAAGTGCTTTATAAATTAAATCTTTTTTTCTTAAAGGAGAGGTAGGTTGAAGTAAAATTATATACTTATATTGATTGTTTATTTTTTTTAATGTGTCAAAAATTACTTCATGAATCGATGCATTATCCCCTGACATTCTTTTTGGTCTTTTTAAAAAAAAAATTTTTTCATTATTGCATATCTTTTTAATTTTATTACAATCACTTGATACTACTATATCAAAATCTTTCTCAAATTTTTTTGCGTAATTAATTGTCCAATAAATAAGTGGTTTTTTTTTAATCTTAACCATATTTTTATTTTTGATCCTTTTTGAATTTTTTCTTGCTGGTATTAAAATTAAATTTTTCATAGTAATTATTTCATTTTTACATCAAAAAAACTTTTTTTTATATCAAACTTGAAATTCAAAATTTTCTTGGCGATAATTTTTGGTGTATTTTTTTTAAGAAAAGGATTTGATGGTTTTTTAAAGCTCTTCCTTAATTTTAAATATGCTTTACATATTGATTTATAACTATAATCACAATTCACAATATTATTAGAAATTATTCTTCCCTTTTGTCTATTACCAATATTAATAGTTCTTATACCAAAACTCGGCGTTTCTACAATTCCACTAGATGAATTGCCAATAACAAGGTGTGCAATTTTCATTAATGAATGATAAATTTCACTGCCTAGCGAATGATAAAAATGAACATTGCTTTTTTTTTTTACAAAGTCCAAAATTTCTTTCTTTAAAGTGTTACTCTCATTGTCAAAATTAGGTGAGGTAAATATTATTGAGCTATCATTTTGAGTGCTTAAAAATTTAATTAAGTTTCTGATATGAGATTTTGCCATATTTTTTTCAAGTGTTACTGGGTGAAAAGTTACTAAAATTATTTTTTTTTTTAGTTTAGTTTTAAGAATTTTTTCTATTCTTATTTTTTTTATAAATTTAAGTTTAGATATTGCATGTGATCCAAGAGCACCAAAATTAAATATGCTTTTTGGATTTTCACCTAATTGAACTAATCTTTTTCTATATTTTTCATGACTAGGGAAATGAAGATGTGACAACTTTGTAATTGAATGTCTAATCGAGTCATCAAACGCACCTATTGTAAGCTCTCCACCATGAATATGGGTTATAGGAATTCTTAATATCATTGCAGCTATTGCGCACCCTAATAATTCATACCTATCTCCTAAAATAACAATCACATCTGGTTTTTTCTTTTTCAAAACGCTTGAGGTTGTTGTAATTGATTTTGCCATGTATTGACTAACTCTGTTATCTCTAAAATTTTTATCAAGTATTTTTTTTTTTATGATCTTTTTAATTTTATCTTTTTGAATTTCTTTTATTGTATTGCCAAATTGACTAGAAAGATGAGAGCCTGTGACCAACAAATAAGTTTCTTTATTTATTTTTTGAGTTTCTAAAATTAGATTTCTTAATACCCCATAATCTGCTCTCGAACTGGAAATAAATAAAATTTTTTTTTTTTTCATCTTATTTTTTGATCCTTTTTAAAATTTTTCAAACTTTTTTTTCCTAAAAATCTTGTAATTTTAAATGGTGACAATCCATCTCCAGGTCTTTTGGAAGTCAAGTTTTCCTCAGAAAAAATTTCACCTTTTTTTATATCCCGTGATGCCACCAATGATTTTCTAACAATCTTAATATTCGAGGTTTCACTTTTTGAAGGTCTCTTTATTTTACTCCCTAAGGCTTTTTCTATATTTCTTATTGCTTGTATCATTGACTTAAGCTCATTGGGTTCAACACTAGCTTTATGATCAGGGCCTTGCATATTTCGGTTTAAAGTAAAATGTTTCTCAATACAAGTTGCGCCCAACGCTACTGCTGCAATTGGTACCTCAATCCCAAGAGTGTGGTCACTATAACCAAATTCAGTATTGAATGTCTTGCCAATTGTTAGCATAGATCTTAAATTTACATCCCTCATTGGAGTTGGATATTCTGTATTAGCATGCATTATTATAATTTTTTTTTTGATGTACCTGCTTTTGTTAAAACCTTAATAGCTCTTCTTATTTCACTCATATAAGCCATACCTGTTGATAAAATAATCTTTTTGTTCAAACTACCAAGTTTTTTAAGATAAGGAAAATTAGTTATTTCCCCACTTGGTATCTTGAATGTCTTCAATTTTAGATCATTCAATAAATTAATACTTTGTAAATCAAAAGCGCTAGATAAAAAAATTATTTTTTTTTTTTTACAATATCTAATTAATTCATTATGTGTTTTGGGACTTAATTCTAGTTTTTTTATCATCTCAAATTGTGATTTACTTTTATTTTCATTTTTATTTTGATATTTTGCTTTTACTGCATTTTTAGTAACAACATTTTCTGTTTTAAATGTCTGGAATTTTACTGCATCAGCACCTGATTTTGACGCAACATCAATTAATTTTTTTGCTATAGCAACTGAACCATTATGATTAATCCCAGCCTCTGCAATTATGAACACACTCATACAGTTTTACCTAGGCTTAAATTTATTCTAAAATTAAAGTATTTTTTTTTCATAAAGTTTTTTTGAGTTTTCCTTAAAAAATTTTTTTTTTTACTTATTTTCATTAAAAAATTTATTTTCTAATTTTAATAAATCTTTTTTTCTATCCCTTAATCTTTTAGCAGGGACACCTGCGTAGATTCCCCATTCTTCAAGATCTTTGATGATTAATGTCATTGCACCTATGCTGCTTCCTTCTCCTATTTTAGCTCCTCCGATAATTGTTGATGATGCACCAATAATGACATGCTTCCCAATTTCGACTGGTCCACCAACAGTTGTCGTATATTTTTTTGGTATAATCTGATTTGTTAAATATGATCCGGAGTAATCATCGCCTCCAGCATAAACAACTACATTAGCTCCCATAGATGAAAAATCCATCATTTTAATCCCTAAAGTACCACTTAAATGAGAATTTCGACATATTTGAACATAGTTATTTATTTCTATTGAACCAGTAACTGCAGAAAGAATTGCAAAATCATCAATACGTACATTGTTTCCTAAAGTAATATTTTCTGGACCATATATTCTAGCATCTGATGATATTTTTATATTTGAACCAAGTTTTTTAAAACCAAAATTAGATAAATCCTTTTCTGTTAAATATTTACTTTGAAGCATCATTTTTTTTTAACAATCTTACCATAGAAGTTTTTAATTAAATTTGAAATTTTATCTATATTTGTCATTGATAAATCATCATCTGAGGGCACACATAAAGAATTTGAATAAAATTTATTTGCATTAGTAATGTTATATGTCTCAAATTTTTTTAAATATGATTGCAGGTTTAGAGGACGCCAAATTCTCCTAGTTTCAATATTTTTTTTTTTAATTTTTTACTTAGTTCATAGGTTTGATTAAAATTTAACATTTTAAAAGATATTACATTGATCCAATAATTTGTTTTGGTTTTTGTTTGAAAAGACAAAACTTCAATATTTTTTTGCTTTTTAAAATTAAATAAATATCTTTGATAAATATTTTTTCTTAAAGCAATTTTTTTTTTTATTCTTTTTAATTGTGATATTCCTAAAGCAGCAGCCATCCCATTCATTTTATAATTATATCCACATTCGTTATGAATATAATTAAATGTATCATCTTTTGCTTGATTAGCTAAATATTGTGCCTTTAAATATAAATTTCTATTACTTGTAATAATCGCACCTCCAGAACCAGTTGTAATTATTTTATTCGCATTAAATGAAAGACATCCAATATCTCCCATACCTCCACAATGTTTTAATTTTTTTCGTTTTGTATTAACATAAGATCCTAGGGCTTCTGCTGCATCCTCAATAATATAAATGTTTCTTTTTTTACAAAGTTTAGTTAATTCTGAAAAATCACAGGCTCTACCCCACATATGCGCAACAATAATAGCTTTTATTTCTTTTTTTGTTTTTTTATTAATTGTTCTCTTATTCTTAAATTTTGTTTTATTTTTTATAAATTGAATAACATCACTTATTTTAAGATTATGATATTGATCTACATCAAAAATTATTGGTTTTGCACCTAAATAAAGAATGGGGTTGACTGTCGCTATAAAAGTTATCGAGGGAACAATCACCTCACAATTTTTGTTTACTCCTAAAATCTTTAATCCTAAATGAATTGCTGAAGTACCTGAATTTAATGCAATCGAATATTTTGTTTTGCAAAAATAAGAGAGTTTTTTTTCAAATTGATTTACTATCCTTGCCGACGTAGATATCCATCCACTTTTCATTACACTTTTAAGTGATTGGGTGTCACTATGATTAATATGTGGAATAGACAATTTCATATTAATTTAAAAAATATCTTTTGTACCAAGTCACAGTTTTATGCAATCCTTCATCAAATTTATGTTTCGATTTAAAAAAAATAATACTTTTATTCATATCTGGTCTTCTTTTTTTTGGGGAATTATCCTCTATTTTTTTTGATTGTAATAATTTTTTTTTAACATTAAGAATTTTCATTATTTTTTTTGCTAGTTGCATTATTGAAATATCATTACTAGGTGATCCAATATTATATATTTTTTTTGACGATTTTTTGTCATGAGAAATCTTAAGAATCAGATTAATCGCAAAATCAATATAGCAAAAAGTTCTTTTGTGGTTAGAATTAGTTATGATGATTTTTTTGCTTTTTTTATCTAAAATCTTTTTTGTGAGTTGTGGAATTACATGGGAAAAACCCATATTAGGTCCAAAAATATTATGTGGTCTAAAAATGACAAAATCTAGCTTTGAATAATTCATCAAGTATTCACCTACAATTTTAGATAAGAAATAAGCAGATCTCGGATTAAAATCTTTAGAAATAAGAAAATCAATATTCTCTGGCGTGGGATACTTGGCTAGTTTTTTTTCTAAAGTTTGAGCATAAACTTCACTGGTAGATGTAAAACAAATTTTTTTTAATCTTTTTTGTTTTTTTGAAAAGTTAATTAATTTTATAGTAGTTTGAATATTATCTTTTAGTGTATCATATGGATTATCTATAACTTTTTGAACACCCAAGATTGCAGCAAAGTGGAAAATGTAATCAAAATCATAAATCTTTAAATAATCTAAAATATCTGATAAATCTTTTTTTATAAATTTTACATTTTTATTATCTATCAAATTTGATAAAGATTTTTTTTGTGTGTTTTTTGAGAGATTATCAATTAGATAAACTTTGTTTTTTTTGTTTTCTAGTAATTGTTCAGCGAGGTTAATTCCTAAAAATCCTGCTCCACCTGTTATTAAATATTTCATGATATTCTTGATCCAATGAAATAACTTTTATAATTTTTATTTCTTGATATTTTCAATTTTTTTTTTGCATTTAGTACGTGATTCAAATCAAGTATTATTGAACCTTTTTTATAATTTATGTATAAATTTTTTAAAGATTGATGTCTTACTAAATATATATAGATATCGTAATTTTTTAAATTTTTTTTATCAACAGAAAAACCTTTGGAGTATTCCCAATAATTTACAATTGGATCATAAAAACTTAATTTACAATCTCTACTCTTAAGAAAATTATAAACTTTTTCAGCTGGAGAAAATCTTGTATCATTAGTATCTTCTTTATAACTTACACCTATTAATAGAACTTTTTTGCAATAAATTTTTTTTTTAAATCTATTTTCAATCTCAGACATTACATTTGACGTCATTTTCTTATTTATGACAACAGCGTTCGTGCTTAAAGGAAATTTAAAATTGTAGCCTAAAACTTGCTTTATCGCACTCGCAAATAATGGGTCCTTTGTTAAGCAATATCCACCGACACCTATGCCTGATCGCATAATGTTATTATGGGTTTTTCTTTGTCTTATAGTGTTAAGTATTTTTTCCAAATCTAAATTATTTTCAAAACAAAACTTTCTCCACTCCTCGATAAAAGCAATATTTGTTGCTCTATAACTATTTTCAATTATTTTACAAGTCTCTGACTCTGTTGGTGATTTAAAACTTATAATTTTATTTGAGCTTAAATCAAAAATACTTTTAAATATTTTTTTTGTTAATTCAGTAGATTTTTTATCAACTCCACCAATTACTCGTTCTACATTTTTCATTGAGGAATAATAATCTCTACCAGGTGTAATTCTTTCGAATGAGTGAGAAAGAAAAAAATTTTTAACTCCTCTTTTGTTTAAATTTTTTTTAAGCAAAGGTTTTAAAACTTTTTCTGTTGTCCCAGGTGGCAATGTAGATTGAATTACGATCAAACAATTTTTTTTTATTATTTTTGAAATTTGAATTATATTGTTTATATAGCTTTTGAGCTCAACCTTTTTTTTATTAAAATTAAAATCACAGTTAGAGCAAACAAAAACTATATCAGCGTTCGAATATTCATTTTTATTCAAAGTTGCTTTGATTCTTTTTTTTTTTAATAATTTATTATAAAAACTTTTGAAATTTTTATCATCTACTAAAATAGGAATTTGATTTGAATTGATTTTTTGAACAATTTTTGACCCTTTTGGAGAATTTTTTTCGACTCCGATTACTTTATAAAGATATTTGTCTTTTCTTTTTGCACCAGCACAAAATGCTAACATAGCCAATCCAACATATCCCAAACCCTGTATAACTATTTTTTTCATTTTAATTTAAATAATAAAGAACAATCCTTATTTAAAAACTACTCCCCACCTGTAATATTAATTATTTCATTAGTTATAAAATTATTATTGTGAATTAAAAAAATTATATAATTGGCTATATCATTTGATGATGCCATTTTTTTTATTGGAATTAATTCAATTCTTTTTTTAATCGATTTATTTTTAATCTTTTTATGAAATCGTGTATTAGTTACTCCAATCCTAAGAGTATTATATAGTATATTTTTAGAGGAAAGTTTTCTTATTTCACTAGGTATAAATTCATTTATGTGTTTACTTAAAGAATATGCAAAGGTATTAAGACCACCCCCAAATTTAATTCCAACACTTGAGGTATTAATTATTCTTCCATAATTTTTTTTTTTCATATTTTTGATTGAGTTTTTTATTATGAGAAGAGGTGCAAAACTATTAATCAAAATAGTTTTTTGAATTTCTTTTAAACTAAAATTTTTAAATGATTGATTACTTACATAACCAACCAAGTTAATTATGATATCATAATTATTATCGAAAATCTTTTTAACATTTTTTTCATTAATTTTTGATAGATCTTTTTTAATGAAACTTAGGGAACTTTTATATTTTTTTTTTGGAAATTTTTTATTGAAATGAACAGTTAATGATATTTTTTTTTCATTTATTAATGTATTTATTATTTTGACACCAATGTCAGAATTCCCACCTAAAATTAATACTTTTTTCATTTATTTAAAATATTGCGAATTAACCTCACCCATTAAAGTTCCTTCAACGTCACAAACATTACATGGTTGAAAATTTCTATTTTTATTAACCAAATTCTTTCTTATTCTCATTGACTTATCACTAAACCAAATATCTAATAAATTTTCTTTTTTTAAATTTCCTAAAATAATTTTTTTTCCCCAATCATGTGGGCACATTAAAACATCTCCGAGATAATCAAAAAATAATGTATACGATGGAATATAACATGGATTATCAAGAGGATTTTTTAGACTTGGAATTTTAAAGTCAGCGTTTTCCATCATTCCTGATCTGTTACTTAAAGTAATACCAAAATTCTCTTTTTCAGGTAAAGATCTGTCTCTAATTATATATTGATCTTTATTTAACTTACATTCATCAACTAATTGTTGAAATTTTATGACATCTTCTTTACCATCATAGGCACTTATCAGTAACTTATCTAAACCACTATCAAATAACTTTTTTAACCTATTTAAGTTTAAAGGATCTCCATTTGTGACAACCTCTACTCTAACTTTTGGAAGAAATTTCTTAAAATTATAAATATGGTCAAAAATTTTTTTATCTAGTAAAGGCTCTACAAAACCACTAAACCTAATTACTCCTGCATAATCTAGTGTCATTAATTCCCTTATCACTTTTTGAATTAATTCTTCAGATATAAATTCTTTAACATCTTCAAACTCTGGTGCACTTCTAGGACAAAATGAGCATTTTCTATTACAAGTTCCTGACTCACTAATTTCAATTTCGGTTGGAAGTGGAAACATCTTTTTTTTATACTCATATAATTGAATTCTATTTTGTATTGTTTTTTTTTTATGTTTTATATTCGGATCTAAAAAAAAATTTTTCATCATTTATTAAATTTTTCAAATATCTTTTCAACTTTTTTAATATCATCAAATGTATCAACTGCATAAGAACTAGAACTTAATTTAACCATCTTAATTTTTTTTCCATTTTCTAAAAATCTTAATATTTCAATATCTTCATATTTTTCTAAAAAAGTTTTTTTTTTAAAACTGCTAAATAAATTAAGATCATTTCTATTGAAGCCATAAATACACACCTGTTTTAAAAATTTTAACTTTTTATCTTTTTTTTCTTTAGAACTAGGTATAGCAGATCTTGAGATATACAATAACTCACTTTTTTTATTAATTACAATTTTTGGAATATTTTTGTTATCAACACTTTCATCATTTTTTAAATTACAATAACCGCAACTTATATGTTTTGGAAATTTCTTTTTTGCTTCAATTACTTTTTTTATGTCATCAAAGTAAATTAATGGCTCATCGCCCTGAACATTAATATATATATCAGCTTTAATCTTTTTTGATACTTCAGCAACTCTATCTGTTCCGGTTAAACATCCTTTAGATGTCATTAAAGCTTGAAATTTAAAATAATTTACTATATCAAAAATCTTTTTATTATCTGTCGCGACTACCATCTTAATATTTTTATTAATTAGTGGTTTGCAGGCCTCTAAAACTCTTATTATCAATTCTTTACCATAAATTTTTTTTAATGGTTTTCCAGGTAATCTAGAAGATTTGAATCTTGCAGGAATAACTATTAAAATTTTCATTTAAATATTAATGATGGAATTTTGTATTTTGATTTTGTTAGTGTTTTAATACTTACCATTGTATAATTTTTCAGAAATTTTTTTAAATAATAATTAGTCTCATCAGCAAATGGATCATCATTTTTATATCCATCAAATCCAGCAAGATAAATTCTCTTTGCTCTAGCTGATATTGCAATTGAAAGTGAGTAAAAAAGAACGAGTGGCTTTGGTAAAGAACAATAATTTTTATAGATAGCTATTTTTTTTTCACCATTTATGTGAAGACCAAAATCAAAAATAAACTTATTTTCAGAGTTCAGATAATTTCTTAATTTTTGTGACATTGAAGATATCGGAGCTATGATTGAGGTACTGGATTCATTTAAATTTTGAAAATCTAAAATTATTCTTTTTGGATGACAAATTGTTCTTACATTAATAAATTTCTCAGGAATATAATTTAAAGAATTTAATGCTACTACAAAAAGTTTTTTGGAGTGAATCAATTTAATTAATTTAGATTTATTTTTTTTTGCATTTTCACCTGGACCTAAAATCAAAAAATTTTTACCAATTAAGTGGTGAGAGGGTGACCATTTTCCTTTTTTCTTAACATCGTATATATTTGATGAAATAAATAATTTGTGTTGATTAAATTTTCTAGCATCTTCAACTGCTAAACTTTTTAAAATATTAATGTAATCTTTTTTTTTATATCTTTTATCAGCGAGCATTTGTTGAACATAGGTTGGGTGAATTTTTTTAATTGCCGCTTCTTTATAATATTTATTTGTACCCCATTTATACTTTCTCATCAATTTCTTGAAATATTTATTTTTTAGAATATCAATTAGTGCAACTTGTTTTTTTTGAACTTTTTTAATAATTTCTTCCGTTTTTAAATTTCCAGGTCCTCTCCCCATTCCCATAATTGTACTATCAATCCAATGGAAATTATTTTTAATTGCAAATTCAGAATTTTTTAATGCTAACTTTAGGTTATCATGAGCATGTAAACCTAAATCTTTTTTCCAAAACTTTTTAAGTAATCTTACTATCTTTTTAAATTTTTTTGTTTCAAGAGCCCCTAAACTATCTGCAAAATAAAGAGCCTTAATATTTTTATTTCTTAAAAATAGACAAATTTTTTTCACATTATTAAGATTTAACTCTGAAACTTGCATTACATTTATAAATACAGTCACTCCCCTTTTCGACAACCAATCAATTATATTTTTTAAACCAAATACTTCCTCGGTATGGCAAGCAAACCTAACGAAATATATTTTCTTACTAATTTTTGGAAACAATCTTTTTAAATTTTTTAATGGGGAATAATTATTCTTAAATAAATCCGATGCATTTACCATTACACCAATTTTTAATGAATTTGGAATACTAAGTTTTTCTATTAAATTGTCGTCTGTGTAACCTGTAAGACCTAAATTTTTATTCTGTGGAAAACCTCTAAAACCAAGTTCTATATATTGAATATCTGTTTTGCTTATAATATTTAGATAATCTTGAATAAGATTGAAAGAAAAGTTCCAATTATTGTAGTAACCACCATCTCTTAAGGTGCAATCAAGAAGTTTAAATTTTTTTTTATTATTCATTAATAGATTCCATATTTAATCTACAAATTAAGATAGGTAATTAATTTTCATCAATCTCTTTTTTTAACTCATCATATTCTTTCATTTTTAATTTCATAAACTCAATGGTAAGTTTTGACTTATTTGCTATACCTTTTGGTGTTAAAAGATAAAAATAATTTGATTTATTTCTATTTTTTTTAAAGTTACTAATTTTTAGTAAACCTTTTTTTTTTAATTCATTTAAAATATAGTTTATCTTCCCAACACTAATATTTAGTTCTGAAGCTAATTCTCTTTGACTATAGTTGGGTTTTTTTGAAACTTTTCTTAAAACTTTAAATTGTTCTTGATTATCCTTCATTATTTAGTTATGTTCAAAATTTGAACAATTGTCAATATTAAAAAACTATAAATAAACAACATTGTTTCATAGAGAAATTATACATAACCAGAAAATTATAATCACGGATGGAATGCCATCCAGTGGAAAAGCATTATTATGTAATCTAATATCAAGTTTGCCAAAAGTAGATCCTTGGGTAATGTTACATTACATAGAAAATATAGTAGCTTTAAATAAGTTAGGCAAAATTGACAATCAAACTTCAGAATATTTACTTAAAACAAATCACAATGTTTTTTTTCATGATAGTTTATTGTTGAGAAATTCAAATTTTAGAAAAAGTGATATAACTTCAATACAAAATAATGTTAAATATAAAATATTAAAAAAAAGACTTGATCCTAACGAATCTAATGTATTAAGAAAAAATAAACATAAAATTATTACACATTATTGTTTGCATTTTACTGCAATAGCTAAAGAAATAATATTTAAAACATTCAAAAATAAACTTTTATATATTCAGGTATTAAGATCTCCAATTACATTTTCAATGATTAAAAGAATTGCAGACTGGACAAAAGAAATTGAAAAATCAAAAAATAGAGATGGTCATATTAAATTTTTTTATAAAAGACTAAAAAAAAATATTCCCTATTTCATGAAAGATATGACTAAAGAATATTTTTTAGCAAATAAATATGAGAGAGCAATTATGATAATTGAAAAAAATTTTAATACGAATATTTTGAAGAACGATAAACTTAAAAAATACAAATCTTCTGAAATAGTCATACCTTTTGAAAATCTTATAAAGAATCCTAAAAATTATCTAAATAAAATTTGTAACCATATCCAATCCAAAATTGATAAAAATGCTTTGAAATCATTTAAAAAAAATAATGTACCAAGATATCTTGACTTAAAAAATGAAGAATTATTAACTTTACGGTTTCTAAAAAAAAAAGTTCAACCGAAATACTATACTAAATTATTAAATTTGAATAATTTTTACAAAAGAAAAATTTTAAAAAAATTTTAATTATCTATGATTTCAAAAGTTTATAAAATTCTTGAAAAAAAAGATTTTATAAAACTTCAAGTAATTTTTTTATTAAATTTTTTCACCTTTTTTTTTGAATTATTATCTTTGGGTTTAATACCTATTTTTGTAAGTTTTATTTTTGAAATACAAACAGTTTTAGATAAATTTGAAAAATATGGGGTTTTCTTTTTTTCAAATATTGATAATGACTCTTTAGTTAAATACTTGGGTATATTTATAATTCTAGTTTTTATAGTAAAAAATATTTTTTACTTTTTTTTCGTTTATATACAGGGAAAATTTGTAGCCGATATTAAAGAGAAGGTATCAAAAAAATTACTTAATTTTTATGTAACTTGTCCATTTCCTTTTCATTTGAACAATAATCCTGCGCAGCTAACGAGAAATACTACAAATTCAATTGATGGTTTAAGTATTTATATTCTTCGACTTGTTGAGTTGTTAAAAGAATCCCTGGCCATTTTAGTAATCTTTATTCTTCTATCTTTTGTAAATTTTCCAATAACATTAATTATCTTTTTAATTTTTTCTTTTTTTGGTTTCCTTTATCTAAATACAATCAGGCCGTCATATAAAAAAAAAGCTAAAGCAAACGAAAATTATAAAATAAATTTAATACAAACAATAAATGAAACTTTTGGGGCAATAAAAGATATCAAACTGCATAATAAAGAATCTGAAATTATAAGTAATTACAATAGGTTTAGACACAATTACGAAAAAAATTTATTCCATTTTTCAATCATACAAAAAATACCAAGACTTTTACTTGAAACAATGGCAATTTTTATTATTACTATTTCAGCATTAATATTCTTTAATTCAGACTATGATTTATTAGCCTTTCTAACAATATTATCGTTAATAGTAGTTGCAATAGTAAGATTTATTCCTGCATTTAACTCTATAATTTCAAGTATATTTTATATAAGGATGTTTGAGCCATCAGTTGAAATAATATTTAACGAATTTAAAAAAATAAATAATTTAAAAACAAGACAAGCTTATAAGATACAAACTTCACATGAAAAAATTTTAGAGTCAGAGACAAGCTTCATTACTTTAAAAAATATTTCATTTTCTTATGATAATGAAGCTAATACAACTCTAAAAAATGTAAATATAGATATTGAAAAAGGAACGATTGTTGGAGTTACTGGTGAGACGGGTGCAGGAAAAAGTACATTGTTTCATATTATCCTTGGATTATTAGAGCCAAAGTCAGGGGTTGTTCTTTTTAAAAACCAGAATATTAACTTGGATATAGTCAATTGGAGAAATCAAATAGGCTATATTGCTCAAAACATTTATTTACTTGATGATACAATTGAAAAAAATATTTCGTTCGATTTTTTAGAAAAAGAAATTGATAAAGAAAGAATGAATTTTGCTATCAAAATGTCATGTTTACAAAAAAAAATATTTGAACTCCCAGATGGTCTAAGAACAAAAGTTGGAAATGACGGATTGAGACTTTCAGGTGGTGAAAAGCAAAGAATTGCTTTAGCAAGAGCAATTTATAAAAATCCAGATATTTTTTTCATGGATGAATCAACTAGCGCACTGGATTCTGAAACTGAGCAGAAAATAATGCTTAATTTGAAAAACAATTTTTCTAAGAAAACAATTATTCTTATAGCTCACAGAAAATCAACAATAGATGCCTGTGATAAAATAATCAACATTAAGAATGGAGTAATTATTTGAGACAAATAAATTAATGAATAATCAATCTAATAAAATGAAATTTCTTTTAACTATTTTTGATTTTATAATTTTCTACAAAAAATACTTATGAAAGTAATTTATTTTATCAATCCATATAAAAAAGTTCTTAGTGTTATTCCACATTTTTTGAAAGAAATATATTTAAAGAAGAAATATTATTTACTTCCAGAAAATAAATTCTTAAGAAAAACAATTATTTTTTTTTACATAAAAATTTTTAGGAAACTTTTGATATTGATTGACTTATTAATTAAAACTAAAGTTATATGGCGAAAACCAAAAAAATTTGAGTATATCATATTTGATAATCAATCTTTAGGCTCAATTGATAAAATTCTTCCTTTAAAAAGTTTTTTTGTATTAACAACAAGAATTCAAAGTTTTAAAGAAATTTATCTAAATAAAGAGATTATTTTTTATATATTCAAGAATATTTTTAAGAATAGTATTAAAATAAATTATATTTGCTGTCTTATAAGTATTATAAAACCAAAAAAAATAATAACTATAATTGATAATTCAGAGGACTTTCATAAAATCTATAAATTATTCAATAAGAGCAATATATCATTTTTCGCTTTACAGAACGCATATAGAAATCAAGAATACTTTAAGAATATTTTTTCGATGGCAAATTATTCAGGCAATTATTTTTGTTTTGGGGATTATGAATTAAATTCAATTAAGAAAAATACTCTCCACAAACCTCATTTAAGATTGAAAGCAATAGGTTCTCTTAAAATAGAATTAGCAAAAGAATATTTGTTAAAAAGAAATAAAAAATTTAATCAAATTTATGATATTTGCCTTATTTCTGAAGCTGTAAGTGAAATAGATACCTCTGGTAGTTTAAGTAAATCTCAATACGAAAGTCAGCAAAGACTACAAACACTTTTGTTACGTCATACTCTCTCCTTTTGTAAAAAATATAACAAAAAATTATTATTTCTAGGTAGATATGATTTAAGCAGAATTTCAGAGCACCTAAATAAAGATGAAGAGATTTTATTTTATAAATACAAAAATAAAATTACTGATTTTGACTTAAAGTTTTTTGACAAATCAAAATTTGAAAATATAAAACATCTACTTCAAAGTAAAGTCGTTGTTGGGCAGGTGTCTACATTACTTCATGAGTCTTTTGGATTAAAAAAAAAAATTCTGGTATGTGACTGGGAAATTAAAAAAGTAAAAAAAGATTTTAATACAGGTTATTTTCCAGGAGATGGAATACTTAAGTTGAGATCGAATAAATATACTGACTTCGAAAAAAGATTAAAGAAAATTTTAAATATGAATTATAATCAATACTTATCCAAAACAATTAAACCAAAAATGATTTATAATTTAAATTTTAAAACTTTAAGATTTTTAAGAAATGAGATGAAAAATTAGATTTTGATAAAAAGAATTCTATTTTTTCCAATTTTTTTCTAGTTTATCAAGATAATTAACTTTTCCTAACCTAATTATTTTAGCTAAACGTTTATCCAAAGTTATTTTATTTTTATAAAAAAAATAATTTAAAAAATCATACATTACAATTTGATTATGTAAGAATGACATCTTAATTTTTTTTTGTTTTTTTTTAGTATTATAAATTCCATAACCTATTTTTGTGTTTTTTGACAATCTGATATCAAAATTATAAATTTTAATTTTTTTTGTATTAAATAGAAAAAGATCCAATAGAACCTTTTGCAATAAATTTAATTCAGTAAAACAATTAAATAAAAAAGCTGAACAATTATTTGCAAATCTATAATTTAAATTGTTTTTTTTTGAAAATTGTTGATAAAAATTTTTCTGGATAAATACAATCCAAATTAAATTTATTCTTTTTATCAAATAATTTTTTTTTTTAATAGCCTCTCTTGTTGCTGTACCATTCAAATAAATTATATTAGGTTGAAGGTCTTTTTTTTGTAAAAAGTTATTATTTTTAAATCTTATGATAAGAGATTTTTTTAATTCTTTTTTTTTTACATATACATTGTTTTCTAAAGGTCCAATAATTTTAATTTCTTTATCTTGTATATATTTTTGATAATCAATATCTAAAAAGTTAAGATTATAATTATCAATTTTTTGATTATCTACTTTAAGAATAGTTTTGACGAAATTTTTTTCACTCTCGTATAATAAAAAATTATAAATAATTGAAAATTTTATTGTTTTACTGTATTTTATAAATTCTGAAATGTTTTTTGAATTTAAAGAGGAAATTTGAAAATAGAAAAAACTATTTTTATTGATTTTTTTACATAGAAAATTTTGATAATCATTAGCAAGCTGGTACTCATTTAAATTTACCAAATAACTATATATGTAAATATATACAACCTTTTTGCAGTTATCTCTCTTAAGATATTTAAATAGTTCGATTAAGTAAATTCTATTTCTTTTTTTAATAAAATTTTCAATAAATAAAAAATTTTTTAATTGAATTTCATCAATTAAAATTTTTTTTTGTTGTGAGATTTTATTGGAAGAAAATTTTACAACTAATCTCCTTTTATCAAATAATAAAAATCTTAATTTTTCCCTTGGAAAAAAAAATATTTTTTTAATTTGATGATAAAAATTATTTATAAACTTTTTTTGCATTAAAATTTTTTTTACAAAAATTTAGATCTTCAATTGTATCTATATTGCACGACTCATTTCTAGATATTTCGAAACCATAAAAGGATTTTCCTAAACAATTATTATTAAAATTATTTTTATTAATTAATTTTTTATGTCTTATAAAAATACATCCATTAAAATGATAAGAATTTGGTCTTACTTGTCTTGGATATCTTATTAAACTTTTATTTATTAAATATTCATATTTAATATTATTTTTTTTTTTCATAGCTAAAAGAGGATGTATTGTAGTAATTTTTGATATACTCCCTGAAGATAATAATTTTTTTTTTTTAAATCCACAATTAATTTTTTGATAGTATTAACAGATATCAATGGGGCGGTTGGAACAATGGTTAAAAAGTAATCATTATTAAAATATTTTTTTAGGTAGTTTAAAACTTCAACTATCTTTGTTCTATTTCCTGATAAGTGTTTTGGTCTTAAGTAAACTTTAGACCCATATTTTTTTGCTAAATTCGAGTAAAATTTACTATCAGTTGTGACTACGAAATCTGTTATATATTTTTTTTTTTTTAAAATATTTAATTTTTTAATTGAAATCTGTAAAAGTGTTTGATTTTTTATCTTTTTAATATTTTTATTTTTAATTTCCCTTGAACCAGATCTTGCTGGTATCACGCCTATTATATTCATTTTATAATTTTAGAATTTCTTTTCTTTTTGTGGTTGGCAATCCACTTAAATTTTTCAAACCAAATAACGACTCTACTCTCACTCTATCATTTAAGTGAGGAGAAGATGCCTCAATAATTACACATTTTTTCAAAGCAATTTCTTGATGAATTGTTCCTGGTGAAAAATGAAAACATTTACCTGGATTTAATATTTTGCTGGTAAGTTTTTTTTTATTAAAATAAATTATCTTTAATTTACCTGATAATAGAATACCACACTCATTTTTTAATCTGTGGAACTGTAATCCACCTTTACAATTTTTATTTATAGTTAATTTTTTTAATGTTAAAACCCCAGGTATTAAAACTAATAATTCTTCCTTACCCCATAATCGTTTTCCTAAGGATTTTGTTTTTGGGAATATTTGTTTTTTAAGTTTCATGAAAAATCACTCAAGGTAAAACTATGCTCAAATTCTATGTCTTTCGTTAATTTTTTTCCAACTAAATCATATGCCATATAAGGCGGAAGGCCATCGCCTGGTGACTTAAAATCTAAGTTACTTAGTTGGATTATTGTTCCCTTTTTTAGAGATTTTGATGCTACGATTTTTTTTGCCATTTTTTTTATTGGTTCTTTTTCGTTGTCGAGTAAAGTTTTTCTACCATTACCAGTTGCTTTTTCTATCTTTTTCAAATCTTTTACTAATTTTCTTAAACCTGATGGAGCTAATGACATGGGATGATCAGTTCCTTTAAGACTCCTGTCAAGAGTAAAATGCTTTTCTATTATTCTAGCACCTTTAACGTAAGAAGCTAATGATAAAGCTGTACCATTATCATGGCTTGAAAAACCTACAATACAATTAAATTTATTTCTATAATAACTTATTAACTCAAGATTAACTAGTTCTGGAGGTGTCGGATAACTAGACACACAATGAAGTAATGCAAACTCTGATTTGTTTTTTTTAAGTAAATCATATGTTCTCTCAATATCCTTTTCGGTGCATCCACCACTACTGAATATGATAGGTTTTTTTCTTTCAATTACATAGTTAATTAAAGGTAAATTTGTAATATCTGCAGATGCAATTTTATAAAATGGTAAATTTATTTCTTCTAAAAAATCAACACTATCAAAGTCAAATGGTGTTGCAAAAAAAGTAATATCGATTTCCTTGGCATATTTCTTTAATTCAAGATATTGATTTTTATCAAATTCTAGAAATTCTCTATGTAACCCGTAAGTTTTTCCATAACTATTTGGATTATCATAAGGTGAGTTATAAAATTTCTCAGTGTATAATTTTTTATTATTTCTTTTTTGTAACTTAACAGCATTTGCTCCTGATAATTTTGCCTCTAAAAAAAGTTTTTTACAACTTTCGATATTTCCTTGGTGGTTATGACCAACTTCAGCTATTACATAACATGGACTTTTTTCTGATACTTCGGTCTTATCTAAAATAATTTTATTCATTAAAATAAATCATCAAAATACTTTTTATAAAAATTATCAAGTAATTTTTTCTCTGTCTTATTTTCAACAGGCCTATAAGGTCTACAAACAAATTTTTTACAGAGTTTTTTTTTGCTTAATAGATACTTAATTTCTGCTACTTTAAGGAAATTATTTTTAGCAGAAATTTGTGGCATGTTATTTACTAAATAATTTAATTTTTCTTGTAATAAGTAAGAATTTTTTAAATCACCATCAATAAAGCTATTTCTTATTTTATTAATTAATTTTGGGTAAGTAAAAGCTTCAACTGTTGTAGATGCTTTCACTCCTAAAGATAGGCAAGAATATAAAGTTTTAACAACTGCAGATATCACCTGAAACCTTGTATCAGCTAATGATTGTACTAATTGCATATCAACAATATTACTTGTGCTATATTTAACGCCCGCAATATTTTTTATTCTTTTAAGGTTATCAATGAAATTAGGTGAGATATATTTATACCAATTTGCTGAGGTGTATAACCAAACAGGTTTAGATGCATATTTGGCGACATCCTTGTAAAGAAGATCTAAGTTACTAAGACTAATCATATTATTATAAGGTAAATAGTGATATCCTGAAATATCAAAATTTTTTGTTTTATTTAAAAACTCAAATGTTTCATCAAATGAATGAAATGAGCAGCCAGATATTATAGGAATATTTTTTTTATTAAAATCGCAGATTTTTTTAGTTAAAGTAATTCTTTTATTTAAAGATAATGACATGTCCTCAGATCCAGTTCCATTTGCCCAGAAAGCACACGGATTATAGAAACTTATATAGTTTATAATTTTTTTTAGAGATTGAATATCTAGATCTAATTTTTTATTTAGTGGAGTTATTAAAACTGGAATTATACCTTCTAAAGCTTTCATTTAATTTTATATTAATTAAGTTCTTAACGTTATGTTCAAAATTTGAACGATTGTCAATATTAAAAGTCGGCATTTATAAGATCGTATGATTTTATTATAAACAAATGGTTAAATTTACTTTGTATTACCTTTAATATTCTTAAATAATACAGGCATGTTTTCGTCTTGATCTATTTTTAAAAATTTATTGATCACATTTTTTATTTCTAGAGGGCTGACTTGAGAAAAAGGTCTCACTATTTTTAAATTTTTTTCTTGTATTTTTTCATTTTTTTTAATCTTTTTGTTAAAATATAAAGATCTTCTCATGGAATTCATATTTTTTCGTTCACTAACAGAAATTTTTTTTTGATATTTTCCTAGCATAGCTGATACTCTTCGCACTGATTTGACCAATTGTGTCATTTCGAATAAATCAGCTGACAAAGCGTGATCTCTAAAATTTGAGTAATTTTTATTTATGGTAAAATGTTTTTCTATTATCTGAGCTCCCAATGCAGTAGCTGCTATACAAGCTTCAATCCCAAGAGTATGATCTGAGTATCCAACATTAATTTTATACTTTTCCTTTAAAAATTTTATTGATAGTAAATTCGCCTCTAAGTCTTTAGCTGGATAATCAGACACACAATGTAAGAAAAATACTTTGCTTAATGGAAATTTATTATTTCTAAAGAATATTATAAGTTTATGAATTTCATAATGATTTAATAAACCTGTTGATATAATAATCTTTTTTTTAAATTTGATTATTTCTTTTATTAATTGATAATAATTATTATCACCTGATGAAATTTTATATAATTGAACTAAACTTTTTAAAAATACTGCACTTGACAAATCGAATGGGGTTGAAATAAACACTAATCCCTTTTTTTTTGCAAGTTTGGCTAATTTAGTGAATTCACTTTTAGTGAGCTCAAATCTTTTAAATTTTTTAAATTTTTTTTTATCTTTGGGATTTATAAATTTTTCTGTTTGAAATGTTTGAAACTTTACAGCGTCCACACCTGTTTTTGCAGCTGCTATGATTAATTTTTTAGCTAGATTAAATGAACCCTCATGATTATTTCCAATTTCAGCAATTATAAATGGTGAATTTTTATTTATTAATGCCATTATTTTTGAAATTTGTCCCAAAAATCTTTATACCACTCAATATACTTTGCGTATCCTTTCTCAATTTCAAATTGAGGTTTGTAATTTAAAAATTTTTTTGCTTTATCAATTTTTAAAGTGCCTCTCTCAGGCATAAAAGCTTCTTTATTTTTATATTTAACATTTAATTTTGGAAATACTTTTCTTAAAATTTCAATTAACTCATTTATTTCACGACCCTGCCCATAAGTTAAATTAAAAATTTGATTTTTTGCAGTTTCATTTTCACAACACAATATTATACCAGAAACAAAATCATCAATGTATGTAAAATCTAATTTTTCTTTCCCACTTCCATTTATTTCTATATCTAAACCTTGGAGTGAATTCTCAATAAAAATTTGACCTACTCTCCTACTTACACATCTTTCTCCGTATAGGGCCGAAGGTCTAATAATTGTATATGGTGTTTGAAATACTTGATTGTATGCTTTTACAATTAATTCACCCGCATATTTTAATGTTCCATAAATACCTATTGGATTACAGATTGTTTCTTCATCAACACTTTTGCCATTAAATTCACCGTAAACCATACTAGAAGACAAGTAAATTACGTGTTTTTTATCATTTTTTGCAAAATCTAAAGTGTTTTCTAAAGTTCTTAAACTATTATCAAAGGTTGAATGTGGAGATTTATTTGATTTGTTGGCGTGTGATACTGCTGCTAAATGAATGATTATATCAGGATTAATGTCCTCATAAATTTTAGAAATTAGATTATAATCTCTAGCATCGATAACATTGAAATTAATATTATTATTATTAAGAAGTTCGATTCTGTTATTAAGGATTTTTGAATAAAGATTTTTATTTTTTATTTCATTATCTGTAAATGAAAGTAAATTATTTACAGACAAACTGTCTACTACGATGGGCTCATGTCCTCTACTTTTTAGGGTCAAAGCCAAATTATGTCCAATAAATCCACCTCCACCTACTAATAAAATCTTTTTTTTCATGTTTATAAATAATGTAAATTTTTATTAATCGAGTTTTTATATTGACCTCTTGTATCAATTAAAATTTTACTTTTATCTAAGATTTTTTTAAAAGGCAAATTAGAATGATTTGTTGTTAAGATTACAATGTCGTAAAATGATATTGAATTTAAATTTTTCAATGAAATAAATTTTTTTTTGTTAATAAATATATTAGGAATAAATGGATCAAAATAATTTAATTTGACCTTATATTTCTGTAACTTATTCATTATTTTTAATGCTGGCGACTCTCTAGTATCATTTACATCTTGTTTATATGCAACCCCCAATACTAGTATTTTTACTTTTTTAAATTTTAAATCACGGATGATCTTGAATATTTTTCTTACTACCCAATTAGTTATCTCAATATTTTTCTTTCTAGCTAATTCTATAAAATCTGCAGAAAGCCCATTGTTTTTGGCATACCAGCTAACAAACAATGGATCAATAGGAATGCAATGTCCCCCCACTCCTGGACCAGGATCGAAAGGATTGTAACCAAAAGGTTTTGTGGACGCAGCTGTGATTACATCATGAATATTTATATTATTATGTTTACATAAAATTTTAAATTCATTTACAAGTCCAATATTTACTGCTCTGTAAGAGTTTTCTAATAATTTTGACATTTCAGCTATCTCAATTGATTTTACTTTATGTGTCTTTTTAAATAAAATTTTGTAAAAAGAATTTATAAAATTTAAGGCTTTTTTACTACTACCCGAGATTACTTTTGGTATGCTATTATAATTGATCTTAAACTTTCTTTTATCATTCTGACCTGGACTAATTCTTTCAGAGGAAAATCCATACTCAATGCCTGTTTTTTTTTTTAATTTAAATTTAATAAAAGAACCTAAAATTTCTCTTGTTGCCCCAGGGTAAACTGTGCTCTCTAAAATTAAAAAGGTGTCATCAGAAATATAATCCTTCATTGAAATTAAAGCTTTCTTTATATAGCTCATGTCTGGATCTTTATTTTTTAAAATTGGTGTTGGTAAACAGAAAACTATCAGATTACGATCATTGATATTCTTTATTTTACCCATTGTAAAAAGTTTCTTTGACTCATATTTCTTTAAGTCACTATTTTTAACATCAACAATATATGAGCTATTATTTTTTAATTGATCTATTTTTTTTGAATTCAAATCATAACCAACAACATCAATTTTTTTTTGTAAACATAACAAATACAATGGCAATCCAACATAGCCTAAACCTATAATTGCGACTTTAAAATTTTTTTTTTTATACATTATGACGTAAAAAATTATTTTGAATATTTAATAATTGTTTCTGAAATTTTATCAACTTCTTTAAATTTTAATTTTGGATAACAAGGTAGAGAAATATTTGATTTTGCATAATTTTTTGATTTTTCAAAAGAATCTTTTTTATAGTTATATTTCTTTGAGTAATATTCCATTAAAGGAATCGGTTTAGCGTAATGTACACTCACCTGAAAATTTTTTTTTTTTAGGATCTTAAGAATTTTGTCTCTATTTTTTACAAAAATTTGAAATATAAAATATGAACAATTCTTATCTAAAGGCATTGTCTTAATAAATTTACATTTAGAAAAATTTTTTTTATATCTTTTAGCTATTTCAAATCTTCTAGAGACATTTTTTTTATATGCTTTAATTTGCTCATATCCTATAGCAGATTGAAAATCAGTCATTCTGTAATTAAAACCCAATTGTTTAACATCGTATTGCCCTTGTTTTTTTCTTTGATTTATATCTTTATCAATACCAAAAGCTTTCAAAGAGCTTATGTTACGAAAGATTTTTTTATTATTTGTGATGACTATTCCACCTTCACCTGTTGTAATTTGTTTTGTGGGATAAAAGGAAAAAGAACCACTAATACCATAATTTCCAACGTGTTTATTATTATAAATCGTTCCTACAGCATGAGCACAATCCTCAATTAATTTAAGTTTATTTTTTTTACAAATTTTATTTATAATTTTTAAATCACAAGGATATCCTGCCATATGAACTATTATGAGACCTTTGGTTTTTTTTGATATGTGTTTTTCTATATCTGAAACTTTTATATTGCCTGTTAACTCTTCAACATCAATAAATTTAACTTTTGCACCAGTATACTCAACCGCATGTGAGGTTGCTGTATGTGACATCGATGTCACTAGTACTTCGTCTCCTTTTTTAAACCCTGCTGCTATACAAGATAAATGAAGTCCTGCAGTGCAACTAGATACTGTTATTGCATATTTTGATTTTGTGAATTTTTTAAATTCTTCTTCAAACAATGATGTATATTTACCATGTGTTAGCCAACCACTTTTAAGAATATTGGTTACATTTTTAAACATCTTTTTTGAAAAATTATGTTTTGTAAATGAAATTTTCATTTTAGATAATTTATTTTAATTTTTTGTTTATATTTTATAGATTTATCTGCATAAAAACAAACTGTCATTAAATCTATTTGTTCCTTAAAACTTATAGTTTCTATTTTACTTTTACCTAATAAATTATCTATAAAATTTCTAATTAAAAACTTTCTATTATTTTTATCAGGATATTTAGAGAGAAATATTTTTTTTTTTAAATTTTTTTTGTTTGTTTCAAAAGTGTATGTACCAGCAATTGAATGATAAAATGTTTTGTCCTTTTGAAAAATTTTCAATTCATGAAAATGATTAAAAGAACCAGATAAATTTGCAGAAATTTTCACAATTATATTTCCTGGAAATTCTAATATATAAATTATAAATGAATTATTTTTAAATGTAGTATTTTTTGTATCTTTTTTTGAAGCATATGCATTTACAGATCTTGGTCTCATTTGAAGTAACCACATCACTAAATCAATCATATGAATTGCAGCACCCAAAGTAATTGAATAATTTTTAATTGAGGACCTCCATCCAGAAAGTTTATGTTTTCTTCCCCAAAGATAATCAGCCTCAATATAGAAAATCTTATTTGTATTTAATGATTTTTTAATTTTTAGAAATAGATCGTTTACTCTTAGAACTAAGTTTGATGTAATTTTTACTTTTTTATTCCTTTTTAAACTTGCATTAATTTTTTTTAGTTGGCCAAGACTTAAACACATAGGTTTTTCTACAATTATGTTCTTATTATGCCTAATACATTTCATTATATATTGATAATGAGTGTCATCATAGCTGGCGATAGTAATCAGGTTAATAGTTCTATCTTTGAAAATAGCTTCCAAGTTATTTGTGATTAATTTTTTTGGGAATTTTTTTTTTAAAAATTTAATTTTTTTTTTATCTTTTTCACAAATTATTTTTACAAATGAATTTCTGTATCCTTCTATACTTTCTAAATGTTTTAAACCGATACCAGTACCTATAATGGCAGCATTAATCTTTCTACTCATGTTGAAAAGTTTTTAAATAATTTTTTTAACTTTTTAATTTCACTGGATCTATCAATTGAATACTTGTTATCAATTCTTTTCATTGTTTTTAAATTCTTAATCTTAAATTCTTTGTGGTTTCTGTAAAAGTATGTCGTAACATGTTCTTTATCTAATTTGGAAAATTTGTTTAACATTTTTTCAAGTAAATTTGTTTTTATTATTTCAACAGACATTCCTGAGGGAAAACTTCTAGGGAATACATTGGTAATTAAATCACATTTCACTGGTAAGGTTCTATTTATTTTAATAAGTTTATCAATTATTCTATAGTCAACAAAGGGACTATCCCCTGAAATTCTCATAAATTGTTTAACGTTTTGTTTTTTAGCTGCTTTTAAAAGTCTTTCGGCTACATTATTCAAACTTCCCCTGTAGAATTTTATTTTATTTTTTTTTAAAAATTTAGCTATTGGATCATCACTTTTTTTAACTGAAGTAGCTACAATAATTTTTCTTACATATTTTGATTTTTTGACAGACTTTAAAACGTACCAAAGTAATGGTTTGCCATATATTAAACTCAATACCTTACCTTTAAATCTTTTAGAGTTGAGTCTGGCTTGAATAATTACTAACAATTTTATTTTAATTTTAAATAAACTTATAATATAAAAAAAATAAAATCAACATTATAATTTATCGTGTCAAACAATTTGAATAATAAAAAAATGTTAAGCTTAATTTCAATTCAAAATAAAAAATTAAATAATTTTCAAAAAAATAATATTATTCTTTTAAAAAATGAACATTGGAAATATTCAATATCCGAACATAATGAATATTTAAAAAAGAATTATAAAACAGGTGATTTTCATAATCTCTTATTTTTTAAAAAAAAATTAATTGGTTATACTGGTTTTAGGAATAGAAAATTTATATACAGAGGAAGAAAATATAAATATCTTCACTTTGATTGTCTTATAATTTCAAAAAAATTTAGAAAAAAAAAAATTTCTAAAATGCTTATGAAATTTAATGAAATTAATATCAAAAAAAAAGTCGCTTCCCTCCATCCTTTTCTGCGAAAAAAAATTAACTAATTTCTATAAAAAATTTAATTGGAAATTGGTTAACAAAAAAAAAATTCAACTTAATTTAAAACTAAAACCTACAAAATTTATAATGAGTAATAATTTAAGACTTAGATTATTGATTAAATAAATCTTTAATTTTGTTTAAGTTTTTATAATTTAACCAACAAATTACTTTCATCTCTTCACTTTTGAGATAATTAAAGAATGCTTTTTTTTTCTTTTTATCAACAATCAAAACAATATAAGTATCTAAAATTTTATTTCTTACTAGAGCGGCTAGGTAGCCAAAATTTTTTAATCTTTTATTTAAAGTTGGAGTACCATAGTAACCCCAATCTTTTTTTCCCAAGTCATATTCTTTCTTCTCTTCCTTAAAAGTGATAATTTCATTTTTTTTTAAGGTGATCGTTGCTACATGAGTTAGGGAAATTCCATTTTTTTTTCCTACCCTAAATTTTCTGTTTTTTTTAGTTATTTTCATTACCAGCTAAATTTATCCGTGATAAAATTTTGAATATGCCATTTATTTTTAGTTTTTTTCCATATTTTTTTGTTTCTAAATTTATTTGTAATTTTATCAAATTCTTTTAATTTTATTCCAGAAAATTTACAAAATTTTTTTATATCTTTATCAGGTCTTATTTTTTTACTATTTTTTTTGATGATATTAATTGCCCTTTCTCTAGTCATTCTTTTATTTCTTATCTCTAAAGACAAATTGTCAAACAATCTTGTAAAACCAAACTTTAGCCATTTCATATAATGATGGATCGATATAAAGTCACAGTCAATATCTGCGAAATTATAATATCCAGTTTTTGGGTCTTTAGGAAAAACAAATCCATTTTTTTTTGCAAATTTAAAGCTTTTCTTTGGATCCCATCTTAAATAATCGCCTAAAAAAACTGACTTGATTTTAATTTTTTTATTAGGACACAAAGATTTTAATCTTTTTTGATTTAAAAATTTATCTTTCCAAAAATCGATATTCGTTTTATTTGTTGCTCCATAATTTTTAATCCAATTTGTATTCATGTTTGAATTAAATTTTTGAGATTTCTTGTAACCATATTCTGAAGCAGAGTTTTCTCCCCAAACAATTAAAGGAACATTAAATTTCTCTGCAATCATTAATGGAATATTATAAATTGCAATGTGCATTGGTATAGCAGTTGATCCCTTAATTCTCAAAGTTTTTAACATGAAATAAGCTTCTACTTTTGGATTAAGTGAATAATCAATGTGATCAACTCCTAGAGAAATTAAACTTTCTAGATTTTTTCTACCAAAAATATTTCGTCCTGGTGATTTCCAAGTGACAGCTAATGGTGTTAAACCATGGCTAAGGCACTCCATAACTTGCCACATGCTATCTTTACCACCAGATACAGGGATGATACAGTCATAATTGCCTTTATTTTTTCTCTTTACTAATTCAAAAATCTTTTTGAGCTTCTTTTTTTTTAATTTAGAACTCTCATTTTTTTTTTTTTGATATGTGAAACCTACAAGCATTACACATTCCATCTTTAAGAATTTCTATATTAGGTCTTGTATCTGGTAAAACACAATTATTACACCAATTTATCATATGGATAATCTACTTATGGTTATAATTTATTGCAATAGAATTTGTGATTTTTAATAATTTCTGATTTATTCAAGTTCTTTTAATTTGATTTCAAAAAAGCTTCGGTTGTTAAAATGTTAAATATAAGTTTAGAGTGATGATTTGGTATGTTGCTAAAGTTTATTGACTCTTTTAATTTTGCTAAATTAACAAATTCATTTATTGAAGATTTATTATTGAAAATATAGTCAATATTTTTTTTTGCTTTAAGATCTATTATGGATGAGATAGAAGCATTAAAACCTTTTTTATGTCTATCCAATCTTATTTTATCAGGTAAAATATTCTTAGATGCATCTCTTAGAATTTTTTTTTGATAGCCATTGGCAATTAGCATTTCTGGAGGAATAGTTAAAACAAAATTATAAAGATCTTTATCTAAATATGGACTTCTATTTTCTATAGAATAATACATTGAATTATGATCATCCTCTTTTAAAATACATGGAACGACTTCGTGAAAAAGTTCGTTCATCATTCTATTTCTTAATAATTCATTACAATAATTTTTTTCTGAAATATTTTTTTTCTTTCCATAAATATATGGTTTTAAATTAAAATTAATATCATAAGCTAAAGTTCTATCATTAGGATTTTTTATATAAATATCGTCTTGTTTTCCAAATTTATTTCTGATTAATGGTTTAATAAATTTTTTCCATTCATTTAATTTTTTTTTATAAAATTTCGAATTGTGAATAGTGCCTAGCTGTAATAAAAAATGATCATAATACCCAGTAAACAGTTCATCTGCTCCTGTGCCAGATATAGCTACCCTAAATTTTTTTTTTGAAATATTCTCTGAAAGATATGAGTGAACATAATAAGATATAGATGATATGGGAGAGTCTTGGTATCTGGTAATCTCATTTATTCTTTCAAAAAAAAATTTCTTTTTATTTTTTATATTAATTTTTGTATTTTTAGCTTTAGTGCTGCTTGAAATTAAATCTATATTTTTTCTTTCGTTATATCTTGGATCTGTATCAATTATAGAGAAAGAATTGGTTCTATTATCTAATATTTTTGAAGCTATAGAAAATAGATAACCTGAGTCAATACCACCACTTAAACAAAAGGCCACAGGAACATTAGACCTCATTCTGTATTCCATGCTTTTGATAAGCAAATTTTTTGTTTGCTCGGCTGCATCTTGTTCGGTTATCGATTTATTTATGTTTAGTTTGGGTTTCCAATACTTTTTTTTTTTAATTTTCAAATTTAAATCTATTGTAAGATTTGTTGCATTTTCCAATAAAAATATATTTTCATAAAAAGTAGTATTATTTTTATACATTGACTTGTATCCATAAAATAAAAAATTTTTTATCTTTTCATTCTTTATTTTAAATTTTGAATCACATAATGATTTAACAAACTTGATTTCAGAGCCAAAGTAAAACCCATTCTCATTTTGGGTATAGTAAAGAGGTTTTTCACCAAAATTATCCCTTGAAATAAATAGTTTTTTATTTCTTCCATCCCAAATAGCAAATGCCCACATGCCAATAAAATGATTTACACAATCTTCACCCCACTCAATATATGATTTAAGCAAAACTTCAGTATCAGAAGCAGTGTTAAAAGCATAATTTTTTTTTATCAATTTTCTTCTAATTTCAATAAAGTTATAAATTTCACCATTAAATGTTAATACAAAATCGTCAAAATAAAATGGTTGATTAGATCGACTATTTAGGTCAATTATATTTAATCTAGTATGAAGTAATCCTACTTCTTTATTAAATTTTTTATGTTTAAAATAAGATTGATTATCCGGTCCTCTTCTTTTCATTAAATTTAGTGTATTTTTGACTAAATAATCTTTAACTTTATTTGTGTAAGTTAAATAACCACTTATACCACACATTTTTTATGTATTTCTTTTTTGATTTAATCTCATTCTAAAGAACATATATGCTTTATATTTTTTTACAATCTACCACAAATCCTGAGGCTAATAAAAAACCTCTCCAATCATTTGGATTTTCCATTTTCCAAGAGATCTTTCTAAAGTATATTTGATCTAAACTTTCAAAGACTGGTGGTAAAGGATGAAAATGATAAAAATATAAACCCTCACATTTTAAACCTATTTTGAATAGTTCATTTCCAATTGTTAAAGGATTGTGTGTTAGACTATAAACGCCTTCGTCATCAATATTTTTTGTTTTATAATCTTTTTTTTTTGCAAACCCACTAAACAATTTATTATAGCTCTTTTTCCAGTTTTTTTTTAGTTTTTTCACTTCATAAATTTGATTTAAAAAATTTATTGTGTAGTAGTTTAATGTTGAAACATCAAATAATTGATTTCTTAAAGAGAAAATCAGTCTGCCATTTTTTTTTAATTTTTTTACTTGATTTCTTATAGTTTTTTTAAAATCTTTTGCATAAAAAAATGCACCCATTCCAAGTATACAATCTACTGACTTATCTTTTATAAGTTTAGGATTTTCAAAATCATCTTTAAATACAAGCGTGTCCTTCATTTTATATTTTATTAAATTTTTTTTTGCCTCTTTGACCATACCTGGTGCTTTATCATAACCAATAATATTAAAACCTTTTTTTTTTATTGAAATCATAGGAACACCTGCCCCACATCCAGCATCGACTATTTTTTTTGGTTTATGTTTTTTTAAAAGATTAATAAAGATCTCTAATCTTTTTACATTAGCAGGATATCTCTTGTCTAATCTAACTTTTTTATAAAGTTCTGTGTATCTATCAATTGAATAATCTGAATTAAAGAATTTAAATGCATCATTTTTTTTCATAATTAACTTTTAATAATTTTAATGCTCGAAAGTTTAGTATAGATTTTTTTTGTTGCTTTCAAGTTAAGTTTGATAAGTTTAGAAATTTTATTCAATGAATTCTTGCCGTCTGAATATTGTAGAAAACTTAAAAAATCTTTACTTGTAGTTTTTTTATTTTTTGTTGATAATGATGGATATAGTCCTCTTTTACTTAATTGAGGTTCACATAGAATGTTCGATGATGGATAAATATTTTTAAGAATTATATTGATCGCTTCTTTTGCAACTCTAAACCCTCCTTTAATACCTTTCAGTGTCACTAAATCAAAATCATCTAATGATGTATGATACTCTGGATAATTTCCATATTTTGTTCTGAATATTGATGCAATTGGTAAATCGATACCAGGGGAATTGTACTGCCTCTCATCTGATCCCCTTTTAAGAAAAGAATAAATTTTAAATTTTTTTATATTTAGATTCTTATAAGCTTGAAGTAAAGCTTCATCAGATGGAGAATCATTATATTTAGTGAACATACATGAATGAGCCCTTTCATCCCCTATGCAAGATAAGTTAAAACCACCAATCAAATTTTTTTTAAGTTTTTTTAAATTTTGACTTAAATAAGAAATAGAACCAATTGTTTCTGGTATAAATATAAATCTTAATGTTTTTTTTAAATTTTTCTTTTTTTGAAAATGATTTATAAGTCCCATAGACACAATAGGTCCAGAAAGTTCATTATTGGCCATTGATGGGTGGCAAATATAAGTTGATATCAAAATTTCTTGAGAAGATTTTCCTTTAAGCACTAATTCACCATAATTTAAGTTTCCCTTAGCGTTAAAATTTGATTTTATCACTACCTTAAATAAATCATTATTTAGATAATTCTTTTTAATTTTTTTAAAATGATCATATGAAAGACAAAAACCCCACCTTTTTTTATAATATGATGTAACATATGGTATAGCTTTAGGCTGATTTCTTAAAAAATATAAATTTTTTATTAAATGTTTTTTTGGGATATATTTATTGACAGGAGTTGAATAACCAACAACATGCAAATTATGATTTTTGAAATCAATAATTCTTTTACCTTTTTTATCAATTACATAGGCATCTGAAATATTCCATTCGTCGGGAATTTTCCAATCAAAAACTTTTGTACCTGATTTAATTTTTTTAATTTTCAATCTTGGAAATTCTTTTTTAATAATTCCAAGTGTGTCTTTGACTCCTTTACCAGTCAAACTTCTTGTGATTGGGAAAAGTTTGTTTTTGGCTAAATCGTAAAATTTTTTCATATTAATCTTGATAGAAAATTACTTTATTTTTTTCAAAACAAGTTTTGACATTTTGTTTATAGAACCAAAAATTTCTTTTGTTATCTCTATATCTTCTATTGTTACTTTAAATTTTTTTCAGTGCATAAATCAAGCCAATTGAGCTATTAGTACTGGTCAGCTACACACATTACTGCGCTTACACATCCAGCCTATCAACGTGGTGGTCTACCACGGCTCTATAGGAAGAACTAGTTTTGAGGTGAGTT
>MDSV01073240.1_pt1 | contig 36507 bp, 38 predicted proteins | sample 810851 | NCBI WGS metagenome assembly MDSV01 (sample SAMN05326640, study PRJNA326480) | marine metagenome | isolation source: seawater | place: Atlantic Ocean: North East | collected 2012 | reverse complement strand
CCCTATGTTAAAGTCAGAAATAAACCATGATGCAGAAGTGAGCGGAAGAATCCAGACTGCAAAATATAATAAAAATGGTCGCATTAAGAAACTCTTTTAAAGCTTAAAAAAGATGACAAAAAAGAAGTTAATCTTTTTTTAACCGAAGGATTATGCAATGTTTTCCATAACCATGGTATATAAGTTATATAAGCTAAAATTCTAAATGATTTTTGCATCTTATGTTTAACTAGTAGGTTTCTTGCGCCGACTTGATTGCGATTAATCATAAGAAAACAGGCTTCATAATAGTCAGCTTGCCTCAAAGCATCCCTATAAGCCTCAGTTTCTTCAAGATTAGGTATTTTACCTGCTAGTTTTTTTAGAGTGATTCGTCTCTCAATAGACCAACGCTCAATTTTTTTATAGGTAAGTGACTCATTATGTACGCGATATAATGCAAGAATATCATTACATACAAATACTGATCCTCCGTGCGACAGTAACATTAGAAAAAGATCATATTCCTCAGAAGCTTCCATTCTTTCATCAAAATCAATATCAAGTTCAATGAGCTTATTCCTATTGATCACAGAGGTAACTAAGTTTATTTCAAAAAATTGTAACTGTAATAAAAATTGTTCCCCACTTTCTATCTGTGGAGCTAAATTTCTAATGACATTAAGATTTTGATCAACTTCAGCAATACCACAATAGCTCAAAATATAATTGCTATCAATTAAACCTTCCATCTGACATTCCAATTTTTTTGGAAGCCAAACATCATCAACATCTAAAAAAGCAAGCCATTCACCTCTAGCATTTTTAATTGCGTTTCTTCTCGCTTCGCCTAAAGATGAAGTCTCTTGTGATTTAAATAATCTTACCTTCGTATCATATGAGGATGCTATTTTATAACTATTATCAGATGAAGCATTATCCCAAAAAATAATTTCCCAATTTGAATAGGTTTGAGAGTAGACAGAATCGATTGCTTCTTTAATATGTTGCTCACCATTGAAGCAATTCATAATAATGCTAACCAGAGGCTGTTTTAACATTTTCTATACCTTGTTTTAGCAATTTAACTATATTAGCAATATCTTCAAATGAAAGTTCAGGGTGTAAGGGTAAAGTCAACATCCTTGGATATAATTTATCTGTTATGGGAAATTTTGTAGCGATGCTGTCTGCGAAATAAGTAAGTAAATGATTGGGCTTATAGTGAATGCCTGTTGGGACATCATGCTCATTGAGAAAATTCATCACACTCTCTCTATCAATATCTTCTTCGAGTAATATTACGAATATATGTGGCACTACATTGTCATAGTCATGATCAAAAATAGATATTGATGGCATTTCACTCAAATGCTCAACATAACATTTAGCTAGTTCTTGGCGACGAGTTTTATGATATTCAAAATTATTGAGCTGCTCTTTTCCTATGGCAGCCATAAGATCACTCATATGATATCGCCAACCCTGATTACTAACATCAGGATCCCAGCTTCTCTTACCAGAAAATCTTTTATCAGTATCTCCCTCAACGCCAAGCAATCGAGCATCTTTAATACGTTCAAGAACTTTCTGGTCGTCTGTTACTATACAGCCTCCCTCTCCAGACGTAATATTCTTGATGCCGTCAAAACTAAAACAAGCGATATCACCAAAAGATCCAACCTTTTTATTATTATATGTTGTTCCAAATGCATGTGCGGCATCCTCGATAACCCTTAAGCCATTTGAATGTGCAAAATCATATACAGCATCAAGATTACCGACACACCCTGCATAATGAACTGGCATGATCGCTTTAGTTTTAGAAGTGATCTTTTGTTTTGCATCACTTAAGTCCACGCCTGCAGTAGTTGCTATAATATCGCAAGGCACAGGCTTAGCCCCAGTTGCAGCTATAGCTTGAAAGCTAGCAACATAAGTTATAGATTGAACCAGCACTTCATCACCATCACCAATTCCAGTAGCTTGAAGAGCTAAGTGAAGAGCCGCAGTTCCATTAACAACACATAGTGCTGGTCTACCAAAGAAATTTGTTAAAGAGTCTTCAAAAGATTTTACTTCTCGCCCCATGCCAAAAAAACCACGATTAAGAACTCGCATTACAGCTTCTTTTTCAGCTTCTCCAATACAAGACTTAGATAATCGAATCTTACTCATATTTTTCGCACCCTTTTACATTAAAAAAATCTAAATTTTTATTAAGAGACTCATTAGGATCATGTTCTATATTAGCTAAATTCATAAGTATATTTGTATTAGCACCGATTCCTTCAAATGCCACCCAATATCTCGGTGGAATAGTTAATCGACTATAGTTATTATCACCCAATACTTCATCAAAAATTGGTTCTATATAAGTTTTAGTTTTATCTTGTATGCCATCATGTATAACAAATCTTATCTCACCATAAGGAACAACCAAATTTAATGTCATTTCTTGATGCAACTTCCATCCCTTAATTGATCCGTTATTAACAGTTGAAAAATAGGCTTCACCAAAACCAGAGAAACTTTTTTCAGAAGATTTTAAACCATGCATAACAGAACCTTCTAGTTGCTGAAGTATCTTTAGCTTTGTTAGATATGGTTTTGCGTCCATGATGATTCTCTTTCTGAAGCAATATTTTGGTAATCCTCTATTTGCTTAATTGTTAACTCAAATAAATTAGTATTTCCAGAATAGAATGCAGAATACCATTCTGCAGTCATTTCCACAGTCTGAAAGTAATTTAGAGTTGCATCCCACTTTAAGTGAAATAAAGCTTTGTCACAATTAAGTTTTAGTAATCCAGCTTCTTTAAAAGGTATATTGTCAGTAAGTATATATGGATTAGCAGGAATATCAGCAGTCCATTTATTAGCCATAGTGGTTATAAGTTCAGTGACTGTTCTATTTTGTTCAGCTCTTGGACCAAAATTAAATGCCTCACCATCAGACAAACCATTAATTGAAAGATTTTCTCCAAGAGCAAGATAACCAGAAATTGGTTCTAAAACGTGCTGCCATGGTCGGGTAGCATCTGGACATCTAATTTCAACACTTTTATTTTTAGACCAAGCTTTAACAGTATCTACAATAATACGGTCTTTTGCCCAATCACCGCCACCTATAACGTTACCAGCACGCCCAACTGCTAACTTTACTGAATGATTTTTGTTCTGAAAAAATGAATGATAATAAGACTTTATAATGAGTTCAGCAGCTCCTTTGGATCCACTGTATACATCTTTTCCTCCTAATGGGTCTGTTTCTTTATATCCCCATACCCACTCGACATTATCATAACTTTTATCGCTAGTAATAATAACAGCGCTACAGGGCCAGGAAACATCTTTAAGTATCTCCATTAAATTCATGGTGCCAATTGCATTAGTGGTAATTGTTTCGACTGGATCATCATAAGAAGTCGATACAATTGCCTGAGCCGCTAGATGAAACACCATATCAGGACGCTCAAGGTTAATTATGTGAGATAGCTTTTCAAAATCTCTTATGTCACATTCATGATGTTTTATCATTGACTCAATTTTGAGATCTTTGAACATAGACGGATTAGTTGGTATATCCTTAGAAACTCCTATAATCTCTGCACCTAACTTTATTAACCAACAGGTTAGCCAACTCCCTTTAAAGCCAGTATGACCTGTTATTAGTATTTTTTTGCCACGATAAATATCACTAAACATATTTATAGCCTCACTATCAATAACCTAATATTAATTGATTCATGTCCAAGTAACCCATGGTGCTAAACCTTCTTGACACATCTTATTTAAATCATTTTTGTCTTTAAGGGTATCCATGCATTTCCAGAAGCCTGTATGCTCATATCGATATAATAATCCAGCTGATGACATATCTTGAAGAGGTTCCTGCTCAAATATAGTTGAGTCACCATTTTTGATATAATCAAAAACTTCAGGCTCACAAACAAAGTATCCACCATTTATCCATGAACCATCTCCACGAGGTTTTTCAAGAAACTTATTTACTTTTCCGTCAGGGCTACCTTCAAATGTTCCAAACCTTCCATCTGGCTGAACTGCAGTCATTGTAATTTTACCATCATTTTTTTTATGAGCTTTAAGAAGTTCTTTAATATTTATATCGGAAACTCCATCCCCATAAGTTAAGAAAAAAGATTCATTATCTATTATTTTTTCTATACGCTTAATTCTTCCACCCGTCATAGTATTTAAACCTGTATCAATTAGAGTTACCTTCCAAGGCTCACTAGAGGTACTTAATACCTCAACATTATTTTCTTCTAAATTAATTCTTACATCACTTTGGTGTAAAAAGTAGTTCGCAAAATATTCCTTGATTGCATAACCCTTATAACCAAGCAATATTACAAAATCATTAAATCCATATTCTGAATATATTTTCATGATATGCCATAAGATAGGCTTGCCATCGATTTCCACCATAGGTTTTGGAGTTAAATCCGTAACCTCGCTTAACCTAGTACCAAAGCCGCCTGCCAAAATAACAACCTTCATCTTTTTATAACACCTCTTTTTTTAAATAAAAAATAATTATAACCTCTACTTAATAGACCTGGTGATCTAAAATCATCCCACTAAGGCCTTTATTTGATCTGAACAACTAGCCTCTCCATCCTCTTTGTAGAAATATTTTCCTATCTTGATATAAGTCATTTTATATAATCCATAAACTAACAAGTATTTCTGCCAAAACAATAAGCGTTATATTGTTAAGTAAACTACAAGGACGATCATACAGAGATACATAAGTATCAATAATAAGATTTTTTTATGTTTTTTAAATAAAACAAATAAAGTTTTCTAGACAAACTTAGACGCATAAGCGACTTATCTATATCATTTAAACTATAAAATGAATTATTGTTAATCAAATTCAATAATTTTTTTGAGACTGATTCAATGGAATGATTCTCAATGTAATAGTCTAATGTTTTTTTTGACACATCTTTATAATTTTTAATTATTTCACTAATAATATTTTCTAATGTTTCATTTCCAATTTTAAAATCTGAATTACTTATTGGATGACCCAAATCAAAATCTTTTGAATCGAATAAAAATTTAAAAATATAACCATCTTTTATTTTGTTAATTGATTGGTCCAATAAAACAACTGGAAGTCCAAGTCTTGCTCCGTCTAGAGCAGATGTTCCCATACTAAACATAGCATCAATATTTTTCTCCAAATATTTATCAACTATATCTTTCTCCAATGCACCAACTTTGGTGATTTGAAAATATTGATTTTGAGCATCTAAATTTAATATTTTTTCAAATTCTCCAGAACCAATAATGTGAAAATTTATTTTAGTTTGAGTTTTAAACGCATAATCACTCAATTTTAAAATACTATAATTCAAAATATGTATTTTGAAATCAGCTATTCTACCCACCCAGGATAAATTAAGTTCTTGATTTATTTTTTTTGCTTTATTAATAATAATCTGTTCATTGTAATCGGTTTCTCCAAAACTAAAATTTGGAAGGTATGTTACAGAATGAGTATTTTTTAAAAACAGATATTTAGTTGTATTGTTATATATTTCTTTTGTCATAAAAACAATGGAGCCTCTATCGATCATCTTGCTTATCCACGACGAAAGAATTTTGTAGGCTTTATTATTGATTAGTTTAAGTATTCTATGAATGATTAAATTAGAATTTTGTATTTTTAAAATAAAGTTTAATCTTGATAGATAAGGAACTAAATTTGATTCATGAGCGGCCCATTGTAATATCTTTACTTTTTCAGTTATCTTCAATTCTTCCCTTAGTTTATAGGGTATACCTGCTTGTATAATTAAGTGGGTCTCGAAATCTATAATACAATTTTCAAAATCTTTAAATTCAATAAAATTTAACCTTGGATTTGGTTTACAACTTCTGATTAGAGCGCCATTTTTATAATCTATAATATTAATCTCATATTTATTATCTTTTAATAAATAATTGGTAAGATTCGCAAAGAGAACAGGAATACCACTTATATATGGATAAGGGAAAAAAAAAGTAATGTTCATTTATGAATGATTTAATTATTAATTTCCATTAATAATATTAATAAAAGTTTTTATAACAAAATCTGTTTCATTTTTACTCATAGGAACATAAAGTGGCAAAATAATACTATTATTTGACAAAAATTCTGAGTTCTCTAAATTTTTAAAGTCAAAATTACTATAAGCTTCTTCTTTATGTGCCAACATAATTCCTTTTCTTGTAGCTATTCCATGATCTAATAATTTCTGCATTAACTCGTTTCTTTTAATTGGACAATTTTTTTTCAAAATTACGCTATATGACTGAAAATTACTTATAGAATCCCTATTGTCTTTTGGTAAATCTATGCATTGGATATTTTTAAAAGCATCATTATATATCGATGCAATTTCTCTTCTTCTTTGAACAATTTCTTTAAGTTTTTTTAGCTGCTCAATTCCAACTGCAGCTTGAATATCTGTAAGACGATAGTTGTATCCTAATTCCTCATATTTTTCAAAAATAACTTTTTTTGATACATGTCTAACTCTATCATTAACTGACATTCCATGTTGACGAAGTTTCTTTAATCTTTCATAGTAATCCAGTCTACTCGTTGTAATCATTCCTCCATCACCTGTCGTAATAACTTTTCTAGGATGGAAAGAAAAACAAACTAAATCAGAATGGCTTCCAATCATTTTATTTTTGAAAGAAGAGCCTATAGCGCAAGCAGCATCTTCAATTAGTTTTAATGAATGCTTTTTGCAAATATTTTTTACTTCATCTATATTTGCTGGCATTCCCATTTGATGAACAAGTAATATGGCCTTGGTATTTTTAGTTATTCTATTTTCTATATCTTTTACATCTAAGTTGTAATCATTACAAACTTCTGCAAAAACAGGTTTAGCTCCAACATACCTAATTGAATTAGCTGTTGCTATGTAGCTAAGTGAGGGGCAAATTACTTCGTCACCCCTTCCAACTCCTGAGACTATTAGAGATAAATGCAGAGCGGTTGTACAGTTGGAAACTGCAACAGCGTATTTAGCTCCAGTTAATTTAGCAAATTCATTTTCGAATTCTTCAACTCTTGGGCCCTGTGTCACCCAGCCAGTCAAAACAGTATCATAAGCTGATTGAGCTTCCTCAGAAGAAAGAAATGGTTTAGAAATAGGAATCATATTCATATATTTAAATTACCAATTTATTTTAGGTACTCTCTCTACCAAATCACCATTTTCATGTAATTCTTTATAATATGAAATGGTCTTTAATATTCCCTCAGAAAAAGAAACCTCTGAACTTATATCAATTAATTTTGATATTTTTCGATTATCAACCCACAACCTTGGGACGTCTGCAGGCCTATCTGGAAGATTTTCTATTTTTGGATTATATTCAATCATGAGATCTGAAATAATTTTTATTACATCTCCAATTTTTATTTCGAAGGAAGTTCCTAGGTTAAATAAATTACCCATCATTTTTTCATTTCCAATCATATTCCCAAGAATTCTTGCTGTATCTTTTACGTAATAAAAATCTCTAGTAATGTTACCGTCTCCAAAAAGTGTAGCATTATTGCCATTAAGAAAATTAACGATAGTTCTTGGGATGACTTCACCAGAATCTCCCTCAAAATGAGCTCTAGGTCCATAATTATTGAAAATTCTAATTACTGTAGAATTTAATCCAAAACACTCCCTATATGATTTTGTATAATGCTCTCCTACTAACTTACTAGAACCGTAAACAGTAATTGGAACAGGAAGAGCCGTTTCACTAATTGGGAATTGATCAACCTTGCCATAAACTTCAGATGTTGAAATATAAAAAAACTGTTTAACAGAGTTTTTTTTCGATGCTTCTAAAATATTCAAAGTACCTTCTGCATTAACCTTGTGGTTTTCAATAGGATTATGAAGAGAATGTCTTACACCAAGACAAGCTAAGTGATAAACAATATCAACGTTTTTACATGAATTTATACAATCATCTAAATTCAAAATATCCGATTTAATAAAACTAAAATTTTTGTTATCTTTTGCATTTTCTAAATTACGCATAGTTCCATTGCTTAAATTATCTAGTCCAATAACTGTATTTTCTTTTGTCAGTAAGTAATCCACCAGGTGAGATCCAATAAAACCAGCAGCTCCAGTTACCATTATTTTGAGGTTCTTCTTCATAGTACTTATTTAATTTTCTTTTTTTGTATAGCAGGATTTCCGAAATATACCGTATTATCCTCAATATTAGTTAAAATGTTACTACTCATTCCAATTAAACATTTATTTCCTATAGATAGATTTTCTCTTATAGAGGAATTTGTGCCTATATAACTAGATTCTCCAATAATTGAATTTCCTGAAATGCATACTCCACCTGCAATAGTTGAATAATTTTTAATTTTTACATCATGGCTAATAACAGAGTTTGGTAAAACAGCAACATGCATACCAATATTAACATTAGAACAAACGGTTACGTTCTGAAAAATAACAGAACCTTTTCCAATCATACTAAATTTTGAAACACTTGATGAGGGATGAACTATTGTTTCAAATCTATTAGGTTCAAGTGAAATTTTTTCAATAATTTTTTGTTTGTTAATAAAATTACTTGAGTTACCTATGCCATTTATAAAATAGGCATCTGAAAATTTATTTGCATCATTTAAAGAGCCCAAAACCTTTACTCCAAAAATATTACTGTCTTTTTTAGAGATATCATCGTCTAGAAAACCAATGCAATTATATTGTTGGGAAATTAAATTTATTTCATTAATAGCATCTAGAATATCAATGCTATTTCCTCCGGTACCTAAAATTATAATGTTTTTCAAAATTTTATATATTTAATAAGTATTAACAATTCTAATTACCTTTTCGACTTGGTGATCAGTTAGTTCTGCATACATGGGTAAACTAATGCAATGAAAGGCTAAATACTCTGATTTAGGGAAATCTCCTTTTTTATGACCTAAATAAGAATATGCTTTTTGTAAATGGCATGGTATTGGGTAATGATAAGCTGCATTTATGTTATTTTCAGCTAAGTGGTTAACAAAAGCTTGCTTATCTTCAACCGTCACCACAAAAAGATGGTGAACTCCGTCTGCATAATCAGGAACAACTTGCAAAGTAACCTTGGGATTAATTATTTCTTCATGATATTTTTTAGCAATAGATCGTCTTTTGTTGTTCCAAGATTCTATATAGTCTAATTTAACATTAAGAGAAGCTCCTTCTAGACCTCCCATTCGATAATTGTATCCAATTTCATCATGAAAATATCTTTCTTTAGAGCCATGATTTCTTAATGAATGTATTCTTTCTACATATTTTTCATTATTAGTTGTAATTCCGCCACCTTCACCGCAAGCCCCAAGATTTTTTCCAGGATAAAAGCTGTAACATGCCATCTCGCCAAAAACTCCTACTGTTTTTCCTTTATATCTGGCTCCGTGAGCCTGAGCAGCATCTTCAACTAAAAACAAGTTGTGTTGATCACAGATATCTTTTACTTTATCTACATCAAAGGGTTGTCCATAAAGATGAACTCCAATAATTGCTTTTGTTTTCTTAGTAATGGCTGCTTCGATTTTTAAAGGATCTATTTCCCAAGTATCATCACAATCTACAAAAACAGGTTTTGCGCCAGCATGTGAAACACCCCATGCTGTTGCAATAAATGTGTTAGCTGGAATTATAACTTCGTCACCAGGACCAATATTTAAAGCAAGCATAGCTAAATGAAGAGCTACAGTTCCATTACCTACTCCAATTGCATGATTTGACCCAACATATCTACTAAATTTTTTTTCAAATTCTTGAACAAATGGTCCTCCTGAAAAAGCTGTTTTTTCGTAAACTTTTTCAAAAGCTTCAAATATTTCTTTTTTTACTTGCTGGTGTTGACCTTTCAAATCCAAGCATAAGATTTTATCATTTTCCATAATTATATTTTTTTAATAACGCGTGCTGGATTGCCAACAACAACTGAATTTTCTGGAACATCACTAACAACTACAGCCCCAGCTCCAATTAAAGAATTTTTACCAATTGTAATTCCACACAAAATGGTGGCATTACTACCTATAGAAGCTCCTTTTTTTACAAAAGTTTCAATCAAAGTCCAATCATTATCATTTTGAGAACTTCCATCAAAATTAGTAGCTCTAGGCAATAAATCGTTTGTAAACATTACCCCATGTCCAATAAAACAATTATCTTCTATATGAACACCTTCACATATAAATGAATGACTCGAGATTTTACAATTTTTACCAATAAATGCACCCTTTTGAATTTCAACAAAAGCGCCTATTTTGCTATTATCATCAATCTGACAACCGTAAGCATTTACGAAATCAAAAATCTTTACATCCGTTCCAACTTTAACGTTGCTAATTGATTTTTTTTCGCTTATATCGTTTATTATTTTCATAATTAAGAATAATTTACTTTAACCTCTTTCCCACCCTTCTTAAGAGAAATTTGAGAAGCTTCTAATACTTTAATCACATTTATACCTGAAATATAATTTGAAATTGGATCTGTTCCATTAGAAATAGAAGATAAAAAATCTTTTGCCAACTCTGATAAAGCTTCATTATTTGTAACTTTAGGTACATATATATCTCCAACTCTATAATCAACTAAAATTTTTCTTTTCTCTTCATTCGAAGAATAAGAATAACTAGTATCATAAACTTTAATTTTTTCTGTAGGTTCCATATCATCCCATGCAATCATCTTTTTTTCTCCACCAATTAAAAATTTTCTAATTTTTACTGGCGAAGTCCATGAGCAATGAAAATGAGCAATCATGTTAGTACTATAATTTAACGTCAAATAAGCTATATTTTCAATATTGTTATTTGTATGAGAAACACCAACAGCCTGAACGCTATAAGGCTTATCATCAACAATATGATTAACAATTGAAATATCATGAGGAGCTAAATCCCATAGTACATTTACATCTGGTTGAAATAAGCCTAAATTAATTCTTGTTGAATCAATATATTTAACTTTTCCAATAAAATCATCCTTTATAATTGAACTAATTTTTTGAACTGAACCAGTATATAAAAACGTATGGTCTACCATTAAAACTTTATTAAACTTAATTGAAAGATTTATTAAATCGTCAGCTTCTTTGACTGACGATGTCATAGGTTTTTCTATCAAGACATGTTTGCCATTACATAAAGCTTTTTTTGCTATCTCGTAATGGGTGAAGACAGGCGTTGCAATAATAACTGCATCAATATTTGAATTGTTTATTACATCATCCAAGTTTTTAGTTGTTTTAGTGTTAGGATAATTTTCATTTACAATAGCTAACCTTTCATCGCTTGAGTCTACAACATACTCCACATCACAATTTAACTGAGAATGAAAATTTCTTACAATATTTGGACCCCAATATCCAAACCCAATTACCGCTACTTTAATTTTTTTCATAATGATTTGTTACTCTCTATCTCTTGTATTAAATTTGTAAATCTTATACCTGGACCACATCTAAAGGTTTTTATATATTTATCATTAACTGAAATTCTTCTACTTAAAATTTTATTTCTATCTGATTTAAGAAGATTTGTTAAGTACACATTTAATTCATTCAAATCCAAAAATGTCTTACAAATACCTAGCTCTTCAAAATTATCGCTTTCAACTGGTAAATTCATGAGCTGAAAGCATTTTTTACCTTGAAGTGCAGCTTCAATTAAAGCAGTCGAATTAAATGAAATGAATATATCCCCATCATTTATTGCATTTTCCATAGTTTGCTCTAATGGATTGCACTTTATGTGAGGTAAAACTTTATCTAATAAAACTTGTGGGCTATGTGGATGCAACTTACATTTAAAAGTGATATTAAAAGTATTTGATAAATTTTTTAAATAAAGTGCATTTTCTAAAAGTCTATCTAAGTTTTTAATATCTTGAAGATGAAAGCCTTGGGCAAAATAATAAAGAGTTAATTTTTTATTTGGAAGTAACTCATTATTAAAATTAGTTTTAAACGGATAGCCTAATATTTTGATTGAACTATCATCTCTAATTTTTTGTTGCTCGTATGCTTTTTTGTAATATTCTCCCCATACATATAAAAAATCCGTACTTTCTCCTGGTAAGAGTTTGGCTTTGATAGGATAGGCAGCATGCTGAATTTCTATTGTATGAATATCAAGTTCTTTTGCAACTTGGATAATAGCTCTATTGATCGGTAAAGTATTATCATTTAAAACTATTATTTTTGGTTTAATTTTAGTTAAAGTACTTCTAATTTGATCTATGCTTTTAAGAATTTCGTTGTCTTTTTTATTTAAGAATCCATTTGTTAAAGCTCTTGCCTGGTTAACAAAAGGAAAATAATATATGTTTTTATTGAATCTAATTTTTTTATCTACCCTAAGAGGGTTGTTAAAGAACAAATTATACTTTTTTGATAATTCAAAAACAATTTCTGAATAGATTAATGGATCAGCGTAAAAGTAGATGCCTTGCTTATTTTTTTTATCATTGCTTAATTTAATTTTATAAATGAGATTAAGTAGAAAAAGAAAAAATTTTAAGAAGGGATAGATAAACCTACGTCCAGCTATTCCATTTTTCGTTAAATATCTATCTTTTTCATTCTTAAGTCCTGCATCAATGAAATAATCAAAAACATCATAAAAAATATATTTTTTAATTAAATTAATATCTCTCATGATCTAACTCCTTGATAGATTTATTGATGTTTTCTAGGATATAAATTTTTTGTATCATTTTGAGATCTCTATTAGAGAATATTATTTGAAAATCTCATCGTGATCATAATTTTACTTAGGAGGCAGTGTTTAGCTAACTGCCCTCTTATAGCTGGATGTTATTATGTTAATAAGATCCGAGCGATTACAGTTTTTTATATTGTTTTCAAATCTACCCTCAGTAATAAAATCGTCAATAGAATCAGTAAATATAGACTCGCTTGGAAGAGCTTTAGAAAAAAAGGTATTCAAATCATATTGACTAAAAATATTTTCTAAAACTGTATATGGGTCTTGCTTCAAATTAAACGCTATTATTTCTATATCATCCTTTATAAAAGCTGAATTAAATTTATATACTTCGAGCATTGAAAATGCACATGCTATTCCATGTGGCATCCCATATTTTAAAGTAAGAGGGTATGATATTGAATGACAAATTGATGTTCTAGTTTGACTAATAGCCAAACCTGCAAACAAACTAGCCTTGGCAAGTTTCTCTCTTAGTTCAGGGCTTTTGGATATTTCATCTAAAAACGGTAAAGTCTGAAGAGCTAACTCTGCTGCTGTTCTTGAAAAAGAGCGAGAATACTCATTTGCATTGACATTCCAGATTGATTCAAATGCTTGATTTAAAGCATCTAGACCTGTTGAGATAGAGATTTCATATGGTGTTCCACATAAAAAATCCGGGTCTATAATAGTTTTTTTTGCAAACATTACTTGATTGCTCAATGATTTTTTTTGTTGGTTGGTATAGTCCCAAACGGTTGCAAAAGGTGTAACTTCACTGCCAGTCCCAGCCGTTGTAGGAACTTGCACACAATCTATCGCGTTGAAGTGAGAAAAAAGTTTCGAGTCAGTTAAGAGATTGTCAATCTCTAAACCTTTTTGATACGCGGGAATCGAAACACATGCTATTTTAGCTACATCCATAGCACTACCTCCCCCAAGACCAATAACTAAATCTATAGGAGTTTTTTGATATTTTCGACTAATTGCTGCAATATCAGTAAGTGATGGGTTGCTACCGAAGGCATGTTCAAAGATTAAATTAGGCATGCCTAAAAGTTTATTTAAAGTATCATCTTGTTTGTGCCTGGCAAAAGCCGATGCAGTACAAAAAATAAGCACTCTTTTATCTATGCATTCCTCTTCAATTTTTGCTCTTACTCCACTGCCTAGTATGAGCTGTACCGGATTATAATATTTCATGGGATTATCTGAAAACTTTCATTAGTGCTTCTTTGTTCTGAAGCGGCGAGGAGGTAGGTCGACCTAAATCACTTCGTGCCCCCTTTTTTATCTTTACCTCAAGTAAATGAGGTCCAGGAAGCTGCTTAAATTGATTGATGTAATTTGATATTTCATTAATATCAGAAATACTTGAAGTGGATGCATATCCGCAAGCCTTAGCTATCAAAGGTATATCAACCCTATTGGCACAAGTTGGTTGGCCCCCAACAGAATCATGTGCCGCATTATTCAATAATATATGGATAAGATTTTTAGCGCCTGATTGACCTGTCGACGTAAGATTGCCAAGATGCATCAGGCTAGCACCATCTCCATCGATACAGAAAACATGCCTGTCAGTATTTTGAGCAAGACCTAAAGCAATCATGTTAGCATGACCCATCGAGCCTACAGTCAAAAAGTCTTTCTCATGAGATTGTTTATTTTGAACACGAATCTCAAACAATTCTCTGGACGCCATGCCTGTAGTAGATACGAAGATATCCTCTGTATCAGATGCTTTCACAACCATTTTGATAGCATCTTCTCGAGATTTTTCAAAAATTTCTACTGAAGAATTCTTTAATTTATATGGCTTAAAGGTATCTTTTCTGACTAGCAAAACAACTGGTTGACTTATACTGATTGCTTGCTCAACAGCTGATCTCAGGACCTTACCAATGTTTCTAGTTTCAGCATCAATGATTGTCGTCGGAAGATCACAAGCCTCTAATAACTCCTTCATAATTGCGCCTTGTTTAATATGTTGCGGCTCATCTTTAACACCAGGTTCTCCTCGCCAACCTATCATCACAATCATAGGAACGCCGTAAACTTTTGCATCTGCTAAAGAAAGTAATGGATTTATGGCATTACCAAAACCAGAGTTTTGCATATAAACAAGTGAAGGTCGGCCTGAAGCTAAATATTGACCAACTGCTAAAGCAACTGCTGATCCCTCGTTTGCAGTAATAAGATGATCTTCTGATGATGCATTATCTGAAATATACGCACAAACATTTTTTAATAAAGAATCAGGTACTCCGCAGAAACTAGATACTCCTTGTTCACTTAGCACATCAAAAAAATCTTTAACATCGATCATTATTTGGTACCAGGTATTAATTCTAAAATATCTTTTATGGATAGCATTTTATCATCACATTCTAAAGATCTACTGTACTTTAGAATTGACTTTGCAGTTTCTTGCATTGCTGGGAAAGCACTTCTGAGTAACTGATTAGCATAAATCACAATATTGACGCCCGCTTTAGCTAATTCATCTTCTGTTATAGAGTTAAAACTTGATGGAACAACTACTAAGGGTTTTTGATCTCCAAACTTAGAGTACTGTCGACAAAATTCTAATATTTCAGCTGGATCTTTTTTTCGGCTATGAATCATAATACCATCCGCACCTGCATCTAAGTAGGCTTTAGCTCGCTTTATAGCATCATCCATGCCAGCTTCTAAAATAAGGCTTTCTACTCGAGCAATTACCATAAAATCATCAGTTACTTGTACGCTTTTTGCTGATGAAATTTTAGCGCAAAAATTTTCAATAGAATCTTGAGTCTGGGCAACATCATTTCCAAACAATGAATTTTTCTTTAATCCTGTTTTATCTTCTATGATAACAGCTGATATTCCAAGTCTTTCCAAAGTCTTTACTGTAAAATTAAAGTGTTCAATTTGACCACCTGTATCTGCATCATAAATAATTGGCTTTGTTGTAACTTCTAATACCTCACTTAACATTGACATACGAGAACTTACGTCAACAGCTTCTATATCAGGCTTACCTTTTGCAGTTGAATCAGTAAGACTACTGCCCCACATTCCATCAAATTGTTTAGTTCGTCCATCAATTTCTATTTTAGTATGTTCAATAATAAGTCCACTTAAAGCATTGTGGATATCCAAAAAGCGAACTAAGTTTTTTGCTTTTAGTAGTCGACGAAGGCTGCTAAGACGAATTTGAGGTGTAGTGCCTAATTCTTTTACTGCAGAATTTAGAGCAGTTGATGAAACACCTTTCGTATAAGGTAATTCAATCAATTCTCCGCCCCATTCTGAGATGGTATCTATTACCTTCTGCCGTGTATGTCTTTGAACGCCCTCGCGCCAATCATCACCATGGACCACAAAGTTTGGTTTCAAATCTCTAAGATTATCAGTGTAATCAAGTGTGTGCTGAGGTATAACCTTAGTTACAGATTTTAGATTTAAAACAATTTCAGCACGCTGATCATAATTCATATAAGGTAAGCGTTTGTAACTTGCTATTGCCGAATCAGTTAAAACTCCAACAACAAGCTCGCCATACTCAGCTGCTTTATTAATGATATTTAAATGGCCAGGATGTATTAAATCTGCGCTCATTCCTACATATACTAATTTTTTCATAATATTTTATTTTTTAAGAAGATTTAAATTCAGTTGCCTTACTCCATTCAATCCATGGATTTGTATCATAGTCCTCAATCAATTTCATAAAAATCTCATCATAGGAATCACCAATGTTTTGACGAATTTCATTTATCCTGTTCTGTCGCTGTTCAGGGTCAATAACTCTTGGTGTCTTTTCACGCTTTAAAATGCGTGATTTTGATTTTCCAAACTTTTCTCCAATAAAGGCTTCCATGCGATCAATATATGAATAAGGATTAACAACAAAATCCTCAAACTCTATGAATAAAATCCTTTTTTTATAATCCTCTTTTAGATCATTATAGCCTTCAACATTAAGTCGAAACATTGCTTCAACGATTAGAACTAGGCGTTCAGTTGAATTCCCGTTTATCCAAGCCTCTTCCTTACCGATAACCATTATTGGGACATGATGCCCATTCCAAAGATATGTTAACTGTAATTCGCGCGGATCACTTCCAATCCTAGAACCAAAATCTCTTTGATTCTGTTCGTAAATGTTGCCGACTGGATCACGAAAAACATGAATCATTTTTAACCGTTCTCCAAGGGCTTCAAAATAAAGTGAAGCAGCATGCAACCCATCGTGGGTCATTTCTTGAAAAATTCCTCTTTCTTTTTGCATTCTTGCAACAGCAGCCTCATCGGGAGGTAAAAATAGTCTTTGAAAGTACTTTAATCTATTACCTTGTTTTAGAACACCTGTGTAGTCTGCAATACGAAAATTTACGTCACGAGAAATTGCCTGGTAGTAATATTTTTCGTCAAATTCTAATTGAAGAGCGATCACAGCAGCATCAAGGCTCATCTTTCCTAAAAAATAATATCTTACAAAATAATCAATTTGGCTATCCAACCGCATCTTTTCAACACGATTCATTGTAGAAAGTAGAACAGCAATTAGGTTTTTACCTGAACGCCCCTGGCCATCAACAATAATTACTTCATTTCCAAAATTGGCCCCACGCTTAAGTTCAACATTGTGACCATATTTACTTCCAATTAACATAAAATTATGTTCCCACGTAATTTAACTTCATAAGTTTATCCAATATTTATCAATTAGCAGACCGTATTATGTGATGATTTTTCAAAATGAAATTATATTAATTAACTTACCACACACCCCATCCACCATCAACAAAGAATACTTGTCCTGTTACATATGAAGACATATCACTTGATAGATAAGCGGTAATACCCTTGAAATCATCTTCTGTACCCATTCTTTGCAGTGGAGTCCTTGATTCATATCTTTTTACAAATAAATCCGGTTGGTTTCTATAAATACCCCCGGGAGAAATAGCATTCACTCTGATACTTGGTGCCAATGTTGTTGATAGCCAACGAGTGAATTGAAGAAGGCCGCCTTTAGATGCACCATACGCGGCAGGGTTAGCCATATCGGTTTCATCATATAAACGCCAATCTGGTCCGTAATGGCCATATATTGAACCAATATTTATTATGCTTGCTTTATTTGATTTGTTTAATAAAGGTGTAAGGGCTTGGCAAAGATGAAATGGTGCTGTGAGATTAACTTCTAATGCTCTTTGCCATGTCTCTACCGTTTGACTTTCAAAATTTGTGCTCCACCCTGAAAGATTTGATGTTCCCACAAAAGCTGCGTTATTAATAAGAATATCTAAAATATCATGATCATTTTTTACATAATCTACTAGCTCTTGGCGTTGACTATTTTGCTCAAGATCACAATGATAGCTCCAAACTTTTATACCCCAATTGTCCTCAAGTAATTTTTTTAAAGTAGAAAAATCAGCTCCTGGAAGATCTACTAAAATAAGATCTGCTCCAAGCTCTGCAAGCGTGTCTGCCATAACACTCCCAAGACCACCGGTTGCTCCTGTTATTAATGCTCTTCGTCCTTCTAAATTCATTAATTTTTGAACTGTCATAAGCTTTAACCTTCTTGCTGCGACAAATAAAATTCTGCCATTTTAAAATCTAATTTTGTATCAATATCAATCGCGCGTTCAATTGGAACATTAACAGCAGCTACTTTTCCATCAAATAATGACTGATGTTTCATTATATACTCCGGTCTTGCCACATAAGCTACTGTTGCCATATCATAAACACAAGGTGCATCCTGTCTTCGTGTTAATTCACTTGATGGCTGCATAACCAAGCTAACTGTACCATCAAAATTTTTCTGAACCATATTAAAATATGGATTTCTTGAAGAATCGGTCACTGTAATAACTGCATCAACTTTCCCTTTTTCATACTCTTCTATACATTTTTGAATGTCTACATAGCTCCTTAACGGCGCAGTAGTTGGTATAGAAATTATTTTGTTAGGAAGATTGCCATTATTTTTTATTTGATAGAATTCAAGAGCGTGTTTCCATGAGAGCAATTCAGGACTATTGTCACCTGCAAGGTTCTTTGGCCTCATAAAGGGAACTTTTGCGCCATACTTTATTGCAATTTCTGCAATTTTTTCACAATCGGTTGATACATAAATATTTTTAATTGATTGAACCGCCAAAGCACTTTCAATAGACCATGCTATGAGTGGTTTTTTTGCTAATAGTTTAATATTTTTTCCAGGCAATCCTTTTGAACCACCGCGTGCAAAAATAAAAGCTAAGTTTGTATCATTCATACTTCTTTAAAAAATCTAATTTACAAATACCTTAAAACTATTATTGTTAGATGATTCTCTACTTGCTTCAATAACTTGAAGAACTTTTACACCATCTTCTATAGTTACTCTCGATTGTTTTTTATCTTTAATGCATTCAATAAAATGATTCCATTCATTCAGGTAAGTTTGATTACTATCTAAATTAGTTTCTTTAAATATTTCTTCCCATTCATTTTTAATGTGATCAAATCTAAGAATTAATCCAGAGATACCATCCCACTGTAAAGAACCTTTTTCTCCATGAACAATACATTTTCTTGAAGGATCTCTTCTAAAAAAATCTAACTTAAGATTAACTAGAGTAGAAGAATTTTTTAGACCCATAATTAAATTCGCATAATCTTCTACATCAATTTCTAGATTGCTCTGCTTGCTCAACAAAGCAGATACCCATTCTATTTGACCAAATATCCAGCTTATGTAGTCGATTTCATGACTAAGTTCAAGAAGTGCTCCACCTCCGAGCGCTTTTTGAGCAGATACTGTTTTTCGATAATCAACATTTGGCCTCCAATCTGGAAGAAACTGCCCAGCTTCACAGTCTACTGATAAAACCTTACCTATACTTTCTGACCTTATTAGGTCTTTAAATTTTATAAGTGAGTCTTTAAATCTTAGGTTGTATCCAATCAATACATTGATTTTTCTTTTTTTTACAATCTGAATTAGCTCATCAATTCTTTTAAGATTATTCCCAAGCGGTTTTTCAATTAATAAATTTATATTGTGTTTAGCTAAATATATTGCTGTATCAATGTGCAGAGAAGAAGGATTGGATATTACTGCAATTTGCGGTTTAAAATTTTTTACTTCCGTCCTATCAATAAGTGATGAATTTGCATGTTTAGATATTTGACTTGACTTGGTATGTTTTAAAACTCTTATGTCAGCGCTTGGAAAGATAATTCTGGAAATTTCAGCATGGCGATTACCTATGCTCCCTTGACCAACAATTAAAATCTTATCTATCATTCAGAATTTTTCTAAATCATCTGGCCTGCCAACATCTACCCATGGTTCATGCATTGGGTAAACAACAGTTTTTTTATTTAAATCAATAATTTTCCTAAAAAGGTCAGGCATATCACAATAAGACCCTTTATTTAATTCTTTGACAGCATTTGGAGAAATTACATATACTCCAGCATTGATATAATTACATGTGATCGGCTTCTCTTTTAAAGATGTAATTTCTAATCCGTCTGTTTCAACAACTCCAAAAGGATTTTGTTGCTCATAGACTTTTACAGCCATGGTAGCAATGGCATCTTGTTTACAGTGAAAATCAAGAATTTCTCCGTAGCGAATATCTGTGATGATGTCTCCATTTGTAACAACCGCAGGTGAATCAATTTTATGCTCAATAAGACTTATCGAACCAGCTGTCCCTAGAGGTTCTTCCTCTTTAATGTATTCAATAGAGATACCATGCTGAGAACCATCTCCAAAATAGTCTTCAATCATGTGTCCTAAATAATTCACTGAAAAAATAAATTTTTCAAACCCTTCGATTTTTGCATGATCAATAATATGTTCCAACATAGGCTTTCCAGCAACTTCAACAAGTGGTTTTGGGCAATGTTCTGTGTGGGGCATTAATCTTTTACCCATGCCACCAGCCATGACAATCATATAGTTTTCTCTTTTAGATATCTTGGTGATCTCTTCCCAATGATGCAATCCTATGATTTGTTGATTTTCATTAATAATTGGAATTTGAAAAATTTGATTAGAATTCATAAGAGATTGTATTAGATCTTTCTCAAGATTATCAGGAACTACTATAGCGTCCTTCCGAATTATCTTATCTACGTTGCTATCAAGAGACATATTATTTAAAAGACCGCGTCTAATGTCGCCATCTGAAATAGTTCCCTTAAATATCTTATTTTTATTTTCGACTAAAACAATTTTTAAGCCAGTCTTATTAAGACATTCAATGGCATCTTTTATGGAAGAATTACTACCAATTATTGTTTCTCTCCAAAGTTCTTCTGGAATACTCATTTTAAGTTGTACTAGATCTATCTATTAAAAGTTGAAATGCTTCTGCCGCTAAAAAACCAGAATTTGAACCTCTCCATCTTGCAAGTGCCTCAATTGTCTCAACACTTCTTGGAAAAGGAAAGCTGTGAATTTCAGTTTTATATATTTGAATAATTTCTAATTTTTTATCTAAATATTCTGATATATCAACAAAGGTGTTAGGATGAAAAATTTGATCTGACTTATAGTTAAATTCAGTCTCTGAAGGAGTTTCATAGGCATATATTTTTTCTACAGATTGACATCTAAACCATTTTGAACAAGCATTTACACAATCAAAAGTAATTTTATGGTCTGTATGAACATCTCCTCTGTGAGTTGTATACACAATATTTGGTTGAAACTCTTTAAAAACTTCAGACATTTTTGGAATAATTTCACTGGCAGATAATTGGTCTAACTTTGCAGCAGGAAAGTTCAGTTTATATGTGTTTGAAAAACACATTAGATTAGAAACCTTTTCAATGTCTTTATCTCTTTGTTTACGAAAATCTTCAGTCCATCCCATATCTTCTGTAGTTTTTGTACATATTAACCATGAAACCTCATCTCCATCATGAATATGTTTAAGTAATGTGCCTCCACATCCAAGCATTTCATCGTCTGGATGTGGTGCGATAACAAGAATTCTTTTTTTCATTAGTATGTTATGTCCTTTATTAAAAGCTTATTGTCAATTTTAAGAGAGGCTATTAATTTTGCAATTCTAATTGATGACTTTCCATCACCATATGGATTCTTACATTTTTTAACTTTTTTAATATAATTTTTATTAAAAATTGCTTTGTTGATAGCTTTAATTATCATTTCTTTATTGTGTGGTATAAATTCAACATTTTTAGCATGCAGCCTTCCTTTTTGTCTATTGCCTATATTTATTACTGGAATCTTTAGCAATGGAGCTTCGAGAATACCTGCGCTTGAATTTCCTATTAAGCATGCAGCATTTCTTAATAAATTAACAAACTCTAATCTAGGAATATTCTTCGCAATGTATATAAATGGTATAGACTTATATTCTTCAATTGCTTTAATGATTTCTAGACCTCCAGCATCTGAATTGGGATAACTTATAATTGTTTTTATTCCTAGTTTTTTTATAGCTTCTAATGTGATCTTCATCTGCTTGTATGATTGTTTTACTTCACTTGATAGGGCATGTTGAATTAATACTATGTACGGCTCACTTTTAGATAGCTTAAAGTTTAACTTCTTTGAAAGTTGATATCTTGATAATTCCTTAGTTTTAATTAATCTATCCAGTCCAGGATTTCCTACGTTATGTACCCTAAATTTTTGCTCTCCCATTGCAATTATTCTATTCTTACTTTCAATATTTGTAGTTAAATGAATATGAGCTAGTTTTGTTACTGAATGACGTATTTGGTCATCTATGTTGCCAACTACCCTATCTCCTCCAGCAATATGAATCAAGGGAATATTCATATATGTAGATATTAATGCAGTGGATATGGATTCTTCTCTATCACCTAAAACTAAAAGAAAATCTGGTTTTATTCTCAAGACTGTCTGAACTAATCCTTGAAGCTGAATACCAAGACCTTTGACTCTTAGAGACTCAGTGTTGCCACTTAATAGGCTTTCTATACGATCTACTATCTTAAAACCATCTTTTTTGATTTCATTTATGGTATTTCCATAATTTTCTGATAAGTGAGCGCCTGTTACAACCACGTTTAAATCAAGTTCCGGATGATTATCAATAGAATGAAAAACTGAGGACATAATGTCATATTCAGATCTAATTCCTGTAACTGCTAATACTAATCTTTTTTTCATATTTTATTTAAAAATTAACTCTTTCTTTCCATTCGCTTCCACAGTTAAATATTATATCTATTGCTGACAAATCATTGAAAAAATTAATTTTTGGAAATAATTGGGGGTATGAAATAGGCAGCTTATTTTCTAAAAAATCTATTTCAATGCCTGCAGATTTAAAAGATTGAATATTTAAATAGTTTTTTCCACCAATACCAGAAATATATTTAGTGGCGCCATTATTTTTACATAAGTTAAGTATTAGATCTGAGCCACTGCCACTAGACTTCATGTCACTACTTTTGTAAGTTGGTACATCAATATTAAGCCAATCCATCATCATCCTTGTTAATTCAATATTTAAGTCACATAAATTTATCCAATCTTTTTTATAAAAAGATTCAAGATATGGCTCATAATCGCTAAAGAATTCTGATTTACCATAACAATTCTTTAGTGACTGCCAGTGTTTCTTTTTCCAATTTAAATTATTATTTATTTCCGTGTCTTTAATCTTTTGACCTAAATTTTGACTAACAGGAATTGTTAACCAATGTCTTCCTTGAGCAGTTTTAATTTCATTTCTATTCTGGACACCATTTTTTTGAAAATCAACAGAGTCAAGAAATATAAAGCAATCAGAATTACTAATTTTAAGAAAATATGGAAGCCATGGGATGTATTGAGGTTGATGAATTGAAATCTTCATTGCCTTTATAGTCTTTTTAAAATTTGTTTTATAGAATTTGTAACATGAAAAGCATCATCTTCTGTCATGCCAGGATGACAAGGCAGACAAATATGTCTGCTTAATAGATCTTCAGTTATTGGTAATTGTCCATCATGTGTTTTATATAAATCTATGAATACAGGTTGAAGATGAAGTGGCGGATTGTATGCCCAGTCAACAGCAATTCCGAGTAAATTCAATTCTTCTGTTAAGGCATTTCTATCTATATTTTTATTAAGAATAATAGGCACTTTCCAAAAAGATGAAGAATTGATATCGTCAGGAATAAGAATATCAATCTCATTATGTAAGATAGCAAGCTCATTTTTATATATAGTTGCAATAGATCTTCTTTTAGCTAAAAATTGATCAAGTTTTTCTAACTGTATCCTTCCTAAAAGAGCTGACATTTCAGTTATTCTTACATTTCTACCAGGTATGCTATATATCTCATTTCTTGAATTCATATCTCTACCTCTATTTTGAAAACTTCTTGCAAAATCTGCAATTTTATCGCAGTTTGTTGTTAGCATTCCTCCTTCGCCAGCTGTCATAACCTTTGAAGGAAAAAAAGAAAAGCAACCAGCATCACCAATAGTTCCAGCATATCTATTATTGATTATGGCGCCAGGTGAATGAGCTGCATCCTCTATAAAAAATATATTATTTTTAAGACAAAATTCCTTAAAATTCATAATGTCAGGAGTAATCATTCCTGCCATATGGACTAAAATAATTCCTGCAGTATTTACTGTTACTTTTGATTTTACGTCGTCAAGATCCAAACATAATGTTTTTGGTGAAATTTCTGCAAAAACCGGTTTACCTCCAGATAAATGAACTGCCATACCAGTAGCAATAAATGTTTGAGATGGAATAATTACTTCTTTTCCATCGATGTTATGCGCCAAGAGTGCAGCTTCTAGGGTTGAAGTGCATGAATTCATAGCTATTGCATGTTTTACATTCATTTTTTTTGCAAATTCATCTTGGAATGCTAAAACGTTAGGACCCATGCTTAAAGAACTATCGAGTATATTATCTATTTCACAATGAATTCTTTTTCTATCTTCTTTATCAAAAAATGGATCAGCCATATTTATTTTATTTTTCATTTTATGTTTTCCTTTTTCTTTGACATAGCGTATTTAATTATTTCAGGACGAAGGTCAGCAGGCACAAACCTAATAAGTTTCTTAGCATTTTCAATGTTTAACACAAAATCACCTTGAGGACCTTTCTTGTTTGTAGTTATTATTTTAGATTTAGAACCTAAAGAATTTTTTACTAGTTTAGCAATCTCTATTGCTGTTATTGATTGGCCTGAACCAATATTAATTGGATAGAAATTATAGGACAGCTTATCAATATATTTAATTGAATTTAATATAGCACTAATAGCATCATCAGATGGTAAATAATCTCTTGTTATTTTCCCATTTGAAAATAATTCAATTTCATTATCTTGAAGTGCGCTGTCTATAATGTAGTCAATAAGTCCTCCACCATCAACAAAGCCACATAGTCTCAATGAGATATATCTACCATTAGTTTTTTGTTGAAACCATTTTAACCAATTCTCACTATTAACCTTGCTACATGCATAAGATGATTCGTTAACATATCTAGGGAATTTTTCAGAAACATTAAGATTTTGAGCATCGCCATACACAACTTGGCTTGAGGCATGTATAAAATTTTTACAATCATTTGATAGTTTGTGAAGAATATTAAATGTGATTAATTCATTAGAATAAAAATAAGATAAGTCATCATTAGCAGATCCAAGAGTTACTCCAGCAAGATTAATAACAGTATCAATTTTAGGCAAGAAACTTAAATCTAATTTTTGATCAGATAAGTCAACATTCACCCACTTAACATTGCTATGTTTAGTTATTGAAGAGTCAAGGCTTGATCTATGCAAAGCTATAACCTCTTCATCCCTGCTATTGAGTTTTTCAATAAGTTTTTTACCTAAAAACCCTGAAGCTCCAGTAACTAATATTGTCATTACTATAAATTATTTAAAATTACTAATTAACTTCATTGATCAATCTCCACTCACCATTTTTTTTATGCCAAATATCTTTGTTTCTATATTTGCTCTCAAGTTCAAAAAATTGATTCTCAGTTATCTCGTGATATTCTAAGAATTCAGGAAGATACTCATGAGGAAATTCATATTGTTTATCTAAAACTATACTTACAGCTTCTTTTCTATCCATTCTGCCGTTCCAAATTTGATAACAGCATTGATCAGTAGGTCTCCAAAAGCCAAATTTCATAAATTTAAGCCATATGTGCAATTCACATAATTTTTCATCAATGTTGTCATAATCTAAAATATTACCAGAAAGTGGCCCCCCTCTTCTTGGTATAAAGCCGAAGTCTTTTACAAGTTCATAATGCTTTCTTCCATCCCACCAATGGTAATAACCAAGATAAATACTTTTGATTTTCTTATCAAAGAATTCTTCTTTATTTGGGTGGTTATAAAAAAATAATCCACCTTCATCTATTCGGCCTTCAACAAATTTATTGAAATCTAGGTCCATAAAAAGATCGTTGTTAATTAAATCTTCAGCAGAGCCATCATCTTTTACAGAATCAGCCACTGCCCCTCCAAACTCAGTTGCAATGTCCTCACCCCATACCACCAAAGGAGCACCATAATACAATGCTGCTCTGGCCACTCCTGCAAAAACTACATGGTGTTCAGCATAATTAGGATTTCCTGTTTCAAATAATGCAAATCTTCTTATCTTTTGTTGGATACTTGGTCTAACATTAATTTTAATTAAATCTACATCCATATTTTCAACCATTGCATTTAAGTTATGAATACCTTCATATGTTTGAAGATGAGCAGTAACATTTATACAAAGAACTCTTAAATTATATTTTTTACTCATTGTATATGCTTGATATGCACTATCCTTACCTCCACTAACAGGAACTATACATTCATATCCATTTCCATTTGAGCCTCTAACTTGGTCGCATATTGCATGTAGTTTTTTTTCTCTTTGCTTCCAATCAATCTTGTGTTTTCTTTCTACAGATCTACATGCACTACAAACGCCCTCTGAGTCGATCTTTAATCCTGGTTTTGTACTTGGCAGTACACATCTATTGCAATAAATCATATTCATTTTATTGATGGTCTTTCCCATTTTCTTTTTGTCATTCCGCCACCCTTTGATTGGTCTTCATGAGCTCCATAATCTCTTGAATCAATATAACCTCTTCCCATTAATAAATATTTATCGTCAGCGATAGACGGTTCAGCACTTTTGGTAATTTGAAAGTGGCAATTATCTTTTATGTCTTTTGTAAAAATATCATTGCTTTGAGCATGATTCATGATTGAGTCTTTCAAAACCCACTTATCATTATTAAATTGCCATATTTTTTTGTCTCTAAATTTATCAACATATTTAAAAAAGTCATCCTTACTTATGTTTAGCCATTCTAAAAATAAATTTAAATCATTAGGTTTTTTGGAAGTATATTTTTCAACCATTTTGATGCCAGTTTCTCTAGTCATTCTTTTGAGTCTAATTTCCCTTGATGCATGATCTGTTACTTTTGAATAGCCATACTTTAAGTATTTAATATAATCATGAATTCCTGCTGAGTGAAAACAATGTACATCCTCATAGTTATTAAATGTTCTTTGCATCTTTGATGTCTCATATCCATATTCATCTATCATAAATTCATGCTGAGACTTAGAGTCCCATCTAATATAATTACTTAAGTAAATTCCTCTAACTCCTACTTTTTCAAGTTCACTATCATAAGGATATATAAAAGGTTGGACATCGCTTCTAGTTACATTACTTTTTTCATTAACCAAGTCCTCGGCTGTTATTCCCATCAAAGCATGTTCTTTTCTGCATCTGTGACTCATTTCAACCTCATCTAGATGAGAGAACATTCCGGTTTGCTCGGACCAAGGATGAACTCCCCATATGATTAAGGGTATTCTAAATCTAATAGCAGTTTGAACTGGAAAAGTAGTGTAGCCGGCCAAAACCTGCCAGTACATACTGCCAAATTGTTTCAATGTTTGTTTTGTTATTTTTTTTAAATGATTGGGTGATAAGGTTGAAGTAACAATATCACAATCAAAAACTGTTGAGAGATTAGCAAGATTTCTTATTCCGATCTTTGTATTATAGTGTGAATTATAATTCACTAGTAATGGATTCATGCCTAAAATATTTTTTACAGTATGAACAATAAAATAGCTATCACCGCCTCCAGTAACTGGAACAATGCAATCAAAATTCTTATTACCCATTATTTTTGAATTTGTATGTACAATCTTCTCAAGCTTTTTGAATCTCTCAGTCCAATCTAATTTATCTTTTTCTTCATGCACCCTGCATCCCATACATATACCATCATCATCAAAAATCATTCCATATGGATGATTAGATGGATAAAGACATCTTTTACAATAAATCATATTATGTCTTTGGTTCCTTTTTTGAATTCAATGCTCGCAAGATCTTTTCCAGACATCATCATCAACCTACCATTTTCATCGAATTGTCTTCCTTCATAAGTGGCCTCACTATCCATTCTGATGTCTATGTTTGATTGAAGAAGATTCATCTTGGCAACAATAGTGCTGTGCTCTATATAATGAAAAATATTTCCTGCAGCAACTGCTGACGCCTTTCCTTCTGTAATTCCTGGTGCAAAATGTGAAAAATCGCCAACACCACCACATGCTATAACCGGGATGGAGACTGCATCTGTTATTTCTTTTACTAAAGAAACATCATAACCAGTTTTTGAGCCATCTTTATCAATAGAATTTAAGAATATCTCTCCTGCGCCATACATTTCTACTTCTTTTGCCCATTCTGTTGCAATGAGTTTAGTTTCTTCTAACCCAGAGTTTCTATATACCCTATATATACCATCATCATCCAATTTACAGTCAATTGAAACTACGGCACATTGACTGCCAAATATATCTGCAATTTCAGTTATTAGTTTTGGATTATCAATTGCACTTGAATTAATAGAAACTTTATCAGCTCCAGCTCTTATTAACTTTCGAACATCTTCAACATCTCTGATTCCTCCCCCAACAGTAAGTGGAACAAAACAAGATTTAGATAAAACCTCTAATAGTTTTAAATCTAATGTTCTTTTTTGTGAAGAAGCGCTAATGTCCAAGAGAATAATTTCATCAACATCCCATTTAGCAACAAATTCTAAAGGAAATTTTGGATTACCAATTGGTAAGTATTTTTTAAAACCAATACTTTGAACAATCAAATCGTTTTTAATTAGTAGACATGCTATAAGTCTTTTTTTTAACATTATTTTTTTTCTTTTTTATCCTTTATGTATTCAATAAAGTTATTAATTAAATGTAAGCCTTTTCTTTGACTTCGTTCAGGATGGAATTGAACACCAAAAATATGATCTTTTTGAACAACAGCGTTTATATTTTCACCATATTCAGTAGTTGCAACAACAAATTCATCATTGCATTCAAATCTATATGAATGCACAAAATAAAAAGAGCCCTTGTCAATAATATTCTTAAAGAGTGGGTCTTTATGCTTTATAGATACATCATTCCAGCCAACATGGGGCAATCTAAAACCATCTTTATTAGGTATTTTACAAATGTCTCCACTTATAAAAGATAATCCACTATGATTACCTCTTTCTTCAGATTTATCAGCAAGCAACTGCATTCCCAAGCATATACCCAGCAGAGGAATTTTTAGCCCCAGCACAGCTTCCTTTAGAGGATCAATAATCTTTCTTTCTTGAAGATTTTTTATTGCATTTCCAAAAGCACCTACACCAGGAAGTATGATCCCATCTCCTTGTTTTATTTTTGACGGGTTATTGATAATTTCAACATTACATTCAAATAATTCAAATGCATTTTTAACAGACTGTATGTTTCCCATACCATAATCAATTATTTTTATATTAATCAAATTATTCATGATTTGGACTAACTATTGTCGGTTGTTATTATTTCATCCTTTAAGAAATTTTTGGTTGCTGTTTTGCCAATTATCTTATCTAGTTTCATTGGAGAAATACCTGTTCCAGGTCTTTTAGTTGTAAGATTCTTTTCGGTAAAAATTTCATCTTTTCTAATATCTTTTGAAGCTACAATTGATTTTCTAGCAACAAGCATATTTTTTTTTTTCTTTATCGCTTGGGGATTTAATACCATCACCCATAGCATCCTCAATATTTCTTATTGAATCTACCATTAACTTTAGTTCGTTAGGTTCGAGGCTAGCTTTGTGATCTGGGCCTGGAGAATTTTTATCTAATGTAAAATGCTTTTCAATAACAGTTGCTCCTAATGCAGCTGCAGCAATAGAAATTTCAATTCCCAATGTGTGATCAGAGTAGCCAATCTCAATACCAAAGACTTTTTTAATACTCAGCATAGCTCTTAAATTTACTTCATCGATTGATGCTGGATATTCTGTAGTACAGTGTAATACTGTGATAATTGATTTTGGTGTTCCAGCTTCTTCTAGAGCATTGATAGCTTCTTCAATTTCTTGCATGTTTGCCATTCCGGTTGAAATAATTGTAGGTAATCCAAATTGGCCAATATGTCGCAAGTATGGCAAATTGGTTATTTCGCCAGAAGGTATTTTAAAAAGTTTAATGCCTAAACTCATCAAGAAACTAATACTTTCAGTATCAAAGCCTGTAGATAAAAATTCTATATTACGTCTAGCGCAGTGCTCAATTATCTCATGATGCATGCTTTCGCTGAGCTCTAAACGAGTAAGCATTTCATGCTGAGTCTCTGTATTACTTGTAGTCGCAATTTGATAATCTGCTTTTTTTGCTTGTTGAGTAGCTAGTCGATCTGCATTAAAAGTTTGAAACTTAACAATATCAGCTCCAGCATCTGCAGCAACGTCGACCAATTGTTTTGCTATAGCAATATCACCATTATGATTTACTCCTGCTTCGGCAATTATAAGTATTGGTTTTTTCATGTTTTCATATTTGTAACTATTTTTGATTTATCTGCATAATCATGTCTGATAGAAAGCCCCATACCAACGATACACTCTTTTCCAAGCGTTATACCTTGTTTGATAACGCTACCGCTACCAATAAAACTACCTAATCCTACTCTAGCGCCACCATTAACTATTGCTCCTGTAGATATATGACTATGGTCATCAATATAAGCATCATGTTCTATTAACGCATTAGAATTGATGATGCAATTATTGCCAACTTTAGCATTAGCATTAACAATAGATCCGTGCATAATAATTGAACCAGTTCCTATTTCTGCGTGACAAGAAACATGTGCAAAGGGAGAAATAATGCTTGGCAATATAAAGCCTAAATCTGCAGCCTTCTTATATAGACTTTGACGAAGAGTGAAAGATTGAATTTGTCCAACAGTAATAATTGCATGTTCATATTTCTTTGCAAGCTCAGGTAAGTCACTGTCTGTTCCTACTATAGGATATCCCATCAATTCATTATCTAACTCTTCTTGTGTACCCGTTAAACCAACAATAATAAAATTCCCATTTTGCTCTATAACGTCAATACATGACCGTGCGTGACCCCCTGCTCCTATAAGAATAATGTTAGGTTTATTTTTTATTTTTTTCATTAAACTTCATCAACCAAACTAGGGCTGCTAGGAATATTAATTAGCCTTTCTGACAATGATTCAGCAACACTTAAATCCATTCGAGGACAGTGACTATATGGTTTTAAATGATGCATTAATTGCCAAACTGGACGCGTCATAATCCCCACTTCATTTGTGGCTTTAAGTATAGCCTCACGATTATGAGCCTGCTCACTATTTAGCATGAGCGTTTGTAGCCAGTAATTACTGTGACAGTTTTTAGGCTCAGCTACTAATTTAAGACCATCAATTGAAGCAAACGCATCTTTATATTTCTTGAAAAGTTTCCTTTTACTCATTAATTTATCTGGTAATTGTTCTAATTGAGCGCAACCTATAGCTGCATTAATATTAGGTAATCGATAATTATAACCAATCTCGTCATGAATAAATTCCCATTCATGAGGGACTTTCGCGGTAGTACTAATGTGTTTAGCACGCTGAGCAATTTCGTAGTCATTAGTTAAAATAGCGCCGCCTCCACCTGTTGTAATAGTTTTATTACCATTAAAACTTAGAGTACCAAGCAAACCATATGTACCAGTATGTTGTCCATCATACATACTACCTAATGACTCTGCTGCATCTTCAACCAATGCTATATTGAAATCATTGGCTACTGAAAGTAAGCCTTTAATATTTGAAGGGTGGCCGAAAGTATGCATAGGCACCATTGCACGAATAACTTTTCCAGTGACAATATTAATACACTGGCCATTTACTTGTTTGGTATTGGATTGTAAATACTTGCGCAACTTACCAGCATCAATTCCTAGAGAAATTTCTTCACTATCTACAAAATGCGGAGTAGCGCGACAATAACTTACAGCATTAGCTGTAGCTATAAAAGTAAGTGAAGGTAATAGCACTTCATCATTAGCTTTCACACCCACAAGCATTAAAGAGATATGGAGAGCTGCTGTGCCGTTAACAACTGCAACCGCATGCTTTGCGCCAGTGAAAGCTGCTAAATCTTCTTCGAACTGATTTACGAATTTACCAACAGAAGAAACAAAAGTAGAATCTAAACATTCTTTAACATAAGTCCATTCATTTCCAGAAAATGTTGGCTCATGCAAATTAACTGGACCATCACCAACAACTGAATTAATTGCACTAATGATAAGATCCGGAAGAGAGTTTTTTTTGATTGATAAACTAGGCATTTTCTTTTTGCATTTTGGAAATAAAACTAGAACTTATTTTGTATTTGAATTAACAAAACTTTTAATTCTATTGAATACATTGGTAGCTTATTTTAATAAATATTCATGTGTGTATTTAACTTAAGCTCCGATAATTTCATCATAACTACCAACACGCTTAATTTGACCATCATTTAGCTCTATGATCTGAGTACAATTTTTAAGAGTGGTTAATCTATGTGCAACAATAATTATAGTGATATCTTCATGTAGGCTTTCTATAGCATTCATTACTGCTGATTCTGTATGATCATCTAATGCGCTAGTAGCCTCGTCAAGCACTATTACATCTGCTTTTTTATATAATGCGCGAGCAATACCAATACGTTGGCGCTGACCTCCAGAAAGCCTAACACCTCGCTCACCAACCATCGTATTATATTGATTGCTCCAAGATTCAATAGCTTCAGAAATTTGTGCTTTTTGTGCAGATTGCCTTAGACGAGTATTATCAATTTTATCTAATGATTCTCCAAATGCTATATTTTCTGCAATGCTTGCGTCAGATAAGAAAATGGCTTGAGGCACATGAGCAATATGTGCTTGCCAAGCTCTATCATTTTGATTTGTTATCTTTAAATTATCGATAGAAATATTCCCTGAATTGGGTTGAAGCAATCCCATGATGATGTCCAACAAAGTACTTTTTCCACTACCAGTAGAACCAATAAGTCCTATTCGACTTCCTTTTGGGATACTAAGATTAAATCCTGGCTTCAAAACCCATGATGTATCACCCGCATATTTAAAAGATAAATTATTTAAATTAATGCTTTGTTTAAATGGTATAGGGCTTGGCATTGGCTGGTCATAATAATATGGTAATGGCTGATCAAGAAGATTTAGCGATTCTTCTAAGGTAGCTTGACCCCCTCGAATAAATGACCAGCTAGAATAAGTTTGTTGCATAACTGGTAATAATCGTTGCGCTCCCAATGCGAGCGCGCCTAATACTGGTATAGCAGAAGAAATACCTGATGAACTACCAGCTAATGAGTAGGCAAGAATAGCAATTAAAATCATGCCAAGGGATTCAATACCAAAACGTGGAAAACCAGAAATAATAGTAATATTAGCCTCTGCACGTCGCAAAGGTAAGTCTGCATTACGATAACTATTGACATATGTAGACTGAGCACCATCGATTAATACATCACGAATACCACCCAATCCTTCTTGTAAATCTTTAATTACTTGATTTGATTTTTCATTAAAACGTTTACTATCACGCGCCAAAATTCTTCTGGTAGATAAAATAATCATCATATAAATAAAGCCAAAACCAGCAAAAGCAGATATTGCAACAATCGGATTTATATTTAATAGTGCTAGCAGGACAAATCCCATCATTAGAATAGAGCTGCAAATTGTAAGTCCTGGCACAAGCGTATGATTTACTACACCATAAGTTTTTTTTGAAATACCCGCAATTACTTCACTTGTATTTCGCATCACATGTACTGAATAAGGTTGAAAAAGTGTTCGGCGATAAATATTTACACTTAAATCATGACCAATTGCATGTCCAATTCGAGTTAGAGCCCATAACAAACTAACTCGCATTATACCTGCTAATATTGCTCCAATAGCAAAAATAATAGTTAGCGGTAATAATAATTCTTTTGACTCATTTATGTTAAGTATCTGAATAAGTGGTTGTGCCATTGGATGAGCAAATACTTCATCAGGAGCGGTCAATACACCTAAAAATGGAACGACAGCACCTATGCTTAGCACTTCAGCTAGAGATGCTGCAATCATTAATAAAAATAATAATATCAACTGTATTCGACGTCGAAAGTTTATATGCTGTCCTAATCGATATATAAGTTGATGTAAATTTGAGTTGCTCATATTAATTGTTAAATCTAAATGAAGTGAATCTAAGCATAAGTTTGCAAAAATATTCTTAGATATTATTTAGGGCGCTTTTATTAAAGATTGATAACTATCATTAAATGATAGGTTCGCTGTTTTTAGAATATTTACTTGAATAATGTAAAACCAGAAATCCTATAATACTTGATATCATACCTAAAATTGTTCCCACAATGACAATTATTGATCTAGTAGGTTGAGATTTTCTTTCAGGTACTATCGGTGAATCAAGTACTTTAAAAATATAATTTTCGTTTGCTTCTATCATCATTAGTCGCTTTACTTGTTCTTGTTGTAGTGAGGAAAGAGCATTTTTTACTTCACCATAATTGACTTTGGGAGAAAGACTATTTAAGTATGCAACTGATTTCGTGGCTTCTTTTCTATCTACATCTCTCATAACTTGATCTATTTGCTTAATCATAATCTCAACCCACTTCTGCGCAACGAATGGTGACTGATGATCAATTGAGAATGTTACAAATTGAGTTTTTTTATCCTCAGTTACGATCATAATTTCTTTGTAAGCATTATAAGCTTCTTGTGCAGAGGGAATGATTGATCTTGGAGGTTCAACTTTTCGCACCCATTTATTTAACTCTGAATTAAAAATGTTCTCATCATAAGAAAAAGAATTACTTGCTTGATTCCATTTTTCAACCGCCAATAAATTTTCGAGCATGATATTAGGCAAAAAATTATTGGAAAAAAATTCAAAAGACTGAATTCTAGCTATGGCTTCTTTAGATTTTGAACTTTGGCCAGATGGAAGAGATATTCCTGCTAAACTAGCCATGCTAGCATACTGGCCCATTATTCCACCAATACCGGAACTAGAATTGTTTTCAACTGGCATCATAATAGCTTCTGACCTATATATGTTAGGAAGCATGAGCGCATATACAATGGAGAAAAGTGCAAAGAAAGATGTTATTGCTGCTATATGAAATTTCTTATTCCAAATCACATGAAATAATTCACCGAGATCTATCTCATTCTCAGTATAAATTTGATTTTGATTTCGGTTTATTTCTTTCATAAAAATTATTTCTTAATATATGAGTTAAGCTTATCGTATTCTTGTTGTTTTAGGGCAAGAAATTTATTAGTGATAGCTATTTTCTCCTTAATGCCTTTAGGTGTCAAAATATATGCATACGCAATTTTATTATTAGACCTTTTATAGTTTTGTAATTTAACATAGCCTATTTCTATTAAAGCTTTAAGGCAATAATTTACTTTCCCAATACTAAAGCCGGACTGTTTTGCAATTAATCTTTGTGATATTTTTGGATCTTCTTCAAGAATATGCAATACATCAAGTGTATCTTCTGTGATTTTTTTTTCTTCTAACATAAGTTTTTAAAATAAATAAAATGTTTATAAATGGGGTTATAAGATAGCTACCGCACGGCAAAATGATATTAAAATAATCTAAATCAACTACCGTTCAACTATTGAACAAGGCCATTCTAATAAAGGTATGTGCAAAAAGCAAACCTATCTATATTTTAAGGTGATCTTCAGGAATATTAATTCTTCTTACAGAACCAAGAATAGATAACAATACTCCAACCCTTTTTTTTGAAGGTAAAGAACAAATTCTTACCAAACTGCCTTTTAATGAACCAGTTGCAATAACTGCATCTTGACCTATTTTTAATTTTGAAATTATTGGATCTTTTTGAGATGCTATTTCAAGAGTTTTGATACTTTCTATTTCGTCTTCTGCAATATATGAGATGTGATTACCAAACTTAATTATTTTTTTAATACCTAAGGTATATTTAATAGCTGAATATTTTTCTAAAGTAGTATTAATAAAAATATAGCCAGGGAAAAGTACCTCTTCTTTAGGTTTAGAATTAATTTTTTTTGTAATTATCTTTGGTAAGTAGTAATCGAATTGTTGATTTGACAAGTTTAGTTCAAGTCTTTTTATTTCATTAATTTTGTATAAAGCAACTAGCCAATGTTTCATCACTAAACTAAGTATGGTACCCGAGGCCGGACTTGAACCGGCACGATATTTCTATCGAGGGATTTTAAGTCCCTTGTGTCTACCAATTCCACCACTCGGGCTAAATTTATACT
>MDSV01010580.1_pt1 | contig 36511 bp, 36 predicted proteins | sample 810851 | NCBI WGS metagenome assembly MDSV01 (sample SAMN05326640, study PRJNA326480) | marine metagenome | isolation source: seawater | place: Atlantic Ocean: North East | collected 2012 | reverse complement strand
GGGAGCGATACCTATGATGGACAAAGCGAAATTGGAATACATCTGGCTCGACGGATATGAACCAACACAAAACATGCGAAGCAAGACAATGGTCAGAGACAACTTCTCCGGCGATCTCGAAGATTGCCCAGAATGGATGTTCGACGGCTCTTCGACACGACAAGCAGAAGGTGGCGCATCTGACTGCCTCCTGAAGCCAGTTGCCATTTTCCCAGACCCAGCACGCATCAACGGCTACCTCGTCATGTGCGAAGTGCTCAATCCTGACGGCACACCCCACGCTAGCAACGGACGTGCAACTATTGACGACGACGACGATGACTTTTGGTTTGGCTACGAGCAGGAATACTTCATCATGGACGTCGATACACAGCTGCCGGTTGGTTTCCCAGTGGGCGGATACCCAGGGCCTCAGGGGCTGTATTACTGTTCAGTGGGCGGCAAAAACACCCATGGACGAAACTTCGTTGAAGAGCACGCAGATTTGTGCCTCGAAGCCGGGATTAATTTCGAAGGGATCAACCAAGAAGTCGCATGCGGCCAGTGGGAATTCCAAATCTTCGCAAAGGGCGCCAAGCGCGCTGGAGACGAACTTTGGGTCGCACGCTACCTCCTTGACCGATTGACGGAGAATTACGGGTACTACATCGAATACCATCCAAAACCGGTCAAGGGCGACTGGAACGGTTCCGGCATGCACGCTAATTTCTCCAACGGGGCAATGCGCGATCAAGGCGGCAAAGCACTCTTTGACTCGATCTGTGAAGCCTTCGGCCGAAACATCGAGAAGCACATGGCTGTTTATGGCGCTCATAATGAACTGCGATTGACAGGCCTGCACGAAACACAATCCATTGACCAATTCTCGTACGGCGTTTCAGACCGCGGCGCATCAATTCGTGTTCCAGCATCCGTACCGACTGATGGCTGGGTTGGACGTCTTGAAGACCGCCGACCAGCATCCAACGGCGACCCATACAAGATTGGCGCAGTGATCATCTCAACCACCAAGTCGGCGTAATCAGGCCGTGTGTGTTGAACAGGGTTAAACTTCAACTTCACCCTTCATGATGCCAACAAGGCTTGCATAACCGCTCTTGACGCTCACATTCTCAGCTTTGGTGATCACCAAGAGAATGAAAAGAGGTATGACCACTGGGACGAACCATTCCCAGTTGATTTGGAAACCGGGCCGCAAATCCACTTCACTGGGGTTAACAGGATTGTATGCCACCGTGTGAGTTTCAGCACCAGTTAACTGTTCCATCATGTAAGCAACGGGCGCATGCTCAAAAAATCCAGAATTGTATTCGTGTTCAAACATCACAGTATTTTCAGTTTCATCGCCACCACACACGTACTCAGAACTCACAGCTCCTTCCGAAGAAGGGCTCAAGCAATGCAATTGGAATGTTGCCTTTGCATATTGCGTATCAGAGCACCCATCATCGCCGCACGAGGTCTCAACCCACTCCTCGAACTCAACCACTTGCGCTTCGCCCGTCGGCCAATCTTGTCGTTCAGATTCATGAATCAAAGCAATGGACACGAGTGTTGTAGCCACCATAAAGAAAACGAGAACAAAGGTAAAACCAACCGCAGCGGCAATATTTGCCCACATACCCGCGCTTTCTTCGTATTCTTCCATCCATTGAGGGTTTGCATCTTGCATCCACCCTCCATACTGAATCTCTCTGTCAATCGGAATTTCTTCATTAAGAATGCCAAGGGCCAGATCCAAAAACGTCTGCGCATCATGGCGCGAATTAAATTCAGAAATATTGGTTGCCCTTCTAAAATATTGAAAATCCAATGTTTCTTTTCCTTGCTTAAATCGCTCGCCATTGAACCAACTGATGATCTCGTTCGCATCATTCTTCGAGTCCCAAACTGCGACTGGAAAATCAGCGAGCGAAGCGTCGTATTTCTCAATGGACTCGCTCTGCCTTTGCCCCACAAAGGGAGATTCAACATCATTCGAGGCAAAAACAGGTTCGGGGGTAGCCGGAGTCACACTCTGCGGCTTAGTGCCGACCTCGGGTTCAGTGTCGACCGTGTCCCAAAAATTGTCGCTCATGGAAAAATCTCACAGCCGTCAAATTTGATGTTTGCCCCGGATTAATTAGCCAAACGCTCGTTCTTTCGCGCTCGCCACGCCCCCAACATGATCGCCCCAATGACGCTCAGAGTCATGATATTAGCAGCAATCATCGCGAACGAATCGACCAGAACGCCATAGACGAGCCAGAGGGTGAGAGCAATCGCAACAATGCCGAAAGAGGTGAGTGACAACCCTTCGTGCTTTTTGTGAACCCATACCTCAATGATCTGTGGAATCCAGGCAAAGATGCCAATGACGCCAGCGAGCAGCCCGATAGATTCAATCCAAAGCGCCGCCATAAAACGAAAGCGCCGGATGAACCCTCATGAGTCTTTTTCTTTGGTTGGGGTTTCGTGCAGGGCCCATTCGGCTGGGGGTTTTGACACAAACACCCGTTCAACCATCGCCCAGTCCACTTCCCGAGCGTGCTTTTCACCGACCACGTGCATGTTAAGGGATAATCCATAGGGGATTTTTGCTTCGATATGCTTCGACCCACGGCTGAGCCGAATTTCGGTCGGATTGTTGGAAAAGAGTGAGAAAAACCCTCTCCGCTGTGTCAGTTTTGCCTCAACATCAGTGTCCCGTTCTGCAAACCAATCGTCCACATCTTTTCCAAGCCCAAAACCAAAGACGTCACCTTTCAGCAACAACCCTCCGTTCAAATGAACCTCGTCCCACGTGTTGAACCCCTCAAGAGTTTCAACCAAATCTTTGTTGAGAGGGCCCGGTTTTGTCTTTTCAAGAAGTTGAATAAATTGGGCTTCATTGACCATTTCCGCCTTCAAATCCTTTGGAATTTTGGGCCACTCAAGTCGTTGATGGGTCATGGCGACAATCACGCGGAATGACAACTCATCTTCCCCTTTAAGCCCAAGTCGCTTGTTGTGCAGTGCCGCAAGAAGGTCAGCCTTTCGAGCGATTCTATCGGCCACCCCGTCGTGGTTGTGTTGGCTGCCATTTTTTCGATTTTGGATAAAATGGTGTTCTTTGTTGATCACGAAAGAGCCCGCCCAGTGCTTCTGTTCGACGACAAGCATCGTGTTGCCACCGATGATCACCATGTCGATTTCACGCCGCCCCCCTCGTGGATCTGGGATTCGAACGGATTCGTAAATGCGCCAGCCATTTGCTCTTCCAGCAGCCCGTGAAAGTTTTGCCAACCTCGTTTCGGCCAAGTCACCTGCACGATGAATTTCATCATGAGGGTATGATTTTCGACGGGCTCTCCACCATTTCCATCGGATGCTGAACGACATCCAGCGTCACCTCAGCAATTCATCAACGCTCTCAACGATGAGCGTGGGGTGTTGCTCGGCCCCGTCAGGCAGGTCCGCAACATCATCTCGAGTTGCTTCACCAGAGAGCACCAGCACCCCAACGCATCCAGCGCGCGTTGCCATCGCAATGTCAGTGTACAGACGATCGCCAACCATGGCACATTTTGCTGGATCGAGGCCCAACGCTTCGATTTTGTGTAAGATCATGCCTGCGTTTGGCTTTCCAGTGATGTGAACGGGGTCCACTCCAGTGGTCACCTTGAGCATGGCAAGATAGGCTCCAACATCTGGCAGTCCACCATCAGGAGAGGGGCACACCATATCCGGATGGCTTGCGACAAGAGGAACGCCGGCGTGCAGGTGGATGCTGCCGGTTGCGATTTTCTCGTAATTGATTTCAGTGTCGTACCCGAGCACGACGTACTGGGGCTTCTTCGAACGGGTCGCAATTCCAACCGCTTCCATCATTTCGCACATGCCCTCGGTGCCGATCGCCCATGTTTCTGTGACGCCTTGTTTGTTCAACCATGCAAGCAGATCGTGTGTAGAAAGCAAGATTTCTTCAGCGGTGGCGGGAATGCCAAACCCTTCCAATTTTTTCAAGTATTGCGTCACAGAGCGGCTTGAATTGTTTGAGAGAAAATACCGAGCGACGCCCTTCTGATCGCAGCGCGCAAGGAAATCCATTGCTCCATCAATCAGGTCGCCTCCAAGGTAAATTGTGCCGTCGAGATCTAGGAATACCGCTTCAATTCCATTGAGTTGAGCGTCCATCTGTTGGCACCTCAAAAGAACAGGGTTTTCATCATGAACCAGGGCGAGTGAAGGTCTTCTTGAGCTTCCTTGCTGGCGATCATCTCAGTCATGATTTCTTGTAAAGCAGGCTTATTCTCGGCCTTACCGAAGAACCAGTTGAGCAGCCATGAACGGCGACTGAGCTTTTGCATCCTGAACGAGTTGATCAGTTCAGGACCGAGTACCTTCCACACTTCATCTTGGTATTCTTGTGGAGTTTTTCCTTCTGAGATGTGACGGGCTGCCATTTCACCAGTGACGAGAGCGTTACCGACACCTTCGCCGGAGAACGGATCAACCAGAGAAGCAGCATCACCAACCAAGCGGATGCCGTTCATGCTGGAACGGCGCGGCTGCTTCTTCGATTTCTTACGCGGTGATCCGAACGGAAGTTGCCAGCCTTTCGCAGAGCCGGGAACCATTTCTGCATTGGCAAACCGATCTTTGAATTTTGGATGATTTGCGATCACATCGGCCTGCAGCGCCTTGAGTTTCTTTTTCTGCTTATCGAGCAGGCTCATGATCATGCCAATCCCGACGTTGACGACATTTTCAGAAACAGGGAAGATCCAAAAGTATCCGGGGTTCACAGAATCGACAAAGTGGATTTCAATATCACCAGTGCTTTCACCGCACCCCTCAACGTTAGTCCAATATTCTCGGTAGCCACCACAGTAATGATCGCGATCCATCATGGGCTCGTTGTAACTTTCTTCGACGACAGATTTAGCGACCGGGCAGCGGTAGCCGCCAGCACCGATCACTTCCTTGCTGTGGAAGGTGAACTCTTTGCCCTTTCGTCCACCGATTCGAACGGTAATTCCGGCAGCGTGACGAGCGTCGCCCGCCCCTTCTCCGGGGTCATCGCCACCGTTGCCATCGTCAAACAGCACCGTTCGGACGTCCCCGCCTTGAATGACTGCGCCACCGGCATCACGAACCATTTGCTGGCAACGAATGAACAACAAAGCGTCGAATTGAGCGCGAGGCAACGCATACCCCGCTTCCAATTTTTCAACCGCTTCTTCCGGAAGAGGCACACGGACCCTAGATCCGTTTGGAGAGGAGAACACAATACCCGTCACGCGGAAGTGGGGAGTGGATTCGATATCGGCCTTCACGCCAAGATCCGCAACGTGGCCGAGCGACTTGCCACCAACCGCGTCGCCGCAAACTTTGTCCCGTGGCCACACGTCTTTTTCGATCAACAAAACCTTCTTTCCGGCCCTTGCCAAATAGCCAGCAGCAGCAGAGCCACCAGGGCCTCCGCCAACAACAATGGCATCAAAAACTTCGCCGCTTTTCGGAGCTTCACCCGTGTCAATCGGTTGTTCCCAGACGCGTTCAGCGGAACCCTTGGCTTCACTCATGCTTGACACACGACCGATTCACCCCTTGAGTGTTCGCGTGCAGGCCGTTGCAATCCTTGCATCTTCACCGTTATCCTCATGCGGCGAGGGTCCAACGCCAAACCATGGGGGAAACATCCGAGCCGGCCACCGGTGCGTTCATGATTGACCCCTCTGCCCCGAAGGAGCGGAAAATAGCGATTGCTGCTTTGCTTGTCGTCACTTCGGTATGGGGTGCAACGTTCATTTGGATGAAGCAAGCCCTCAACGCCCTTCAGCCAGAGATTGAGACCTATGGCAGCAACCGAGTTGTTGGCGTCTTGGTCGCAGCTAGGTTTGCCATTGCAGCCATCGTCATGTTTGTGTTTTTTTCAAAAGGACGCGCGGCGTTGCGGGATTCCGAACAGTGGCGCGGCGGAGCAATACTCGGCGGTTTGATGCTGATTGGTTTTGTAACCCAGATGATTGGGCTGGATGAAATAAACCCTGCAGTATCCGCATTCCTCACTTCGTTGTACGTGGTGTTCACGGCCATCATTACAATCATTCTAACCAAGACCCGCCCGTCAAGGATCCTCATGTTCGGCGTTGTTCTCGCCACATTCGGAGCAGGGTTCATCCAAGGCCCACCCCACCTCACCTGGGGCTTTGGTGAAGCGCTCACCGTGGTGTGCGCCGTGTTCTTCGCCCTCCACATCATCTACACCCAGAAAATCACGCAACAAATGGATCCGATTGGCGTGACCCAAACATCGTTTGCTGTGGTTGCTTTGGGGGCGGTGGCGATGACCTTCTTGCTCGGCGGCGGCCGTACGGTTGATGAATGGAGCATCATCTTTGACGACGGAGTGCTGATTCCCGTCCTCTGCCTAGGTATTGGCGGCTCGTTTTTCTGCCTGCTTTTACTGAATATGTTCCAGCGCTACCTCCATCCGATTCAGGCCGCCATCATCTACGCGTTTGAACCCGTTTGGGCCACCATGTACGGCTTAGGGCTCGACCTTGTGGAGTGGAGTGCATGGATTCTGGTTGGCGGCGGGGCCTTATTTTTGGGCAATATTGTGGTTGAATTGTTCACACATGCCGATGAGGAAGAGTAAATGACGGGCAACGACTCGAAAGCAAATGAGGGATTCCATGGCGGATGAAAAATCACAACCATACTCGGGTTTTGGAAGCAAAGCAGTTCACAGCGGAACAAACCACATCGGTGACGCAGTCAACACTCCAATTTTCCAATCATCAACCTACAAATTGACCGACGAACGCTATGCTGGCTGGGCTGCAGGCGCACAACACACCCTGCTTTACGCGAGACTTTCTTCCGTCAATTCAGATGCTGTTGCACAAAAGCTCACGGCAATGGAAGCCGGGGAAGATGCCGAGACATTCGCTTCTGGAATGGCGGCGATTTCGACCACCCTAATGGCGCTCTTGAACGCTGGCGACCACATCGTGGCGTCCCCGGACGTCTATGGCGGGACCTACGGGCTCATGACCGAAGAACTTCCACGGTTCGGCATCGAGACCACCATGGCCGATATGCGCGATCCATCCTCCTATGAGGCTGCAATTCAACCAAACACAAAGATTCTGTACATTGAAACCCTCACCAACCCAGTGCTCAAAGTCTGTGATATTCCCGCAATGGTCGAGGTAGCAAAGCGACACAACCTGCTGTGCATCATCGACAACACCTTCGCTTCGCCTTGGGCGTGCCAACCGTTGACGATGGGCGTCGATCTTGTCATTCATTCGACCACCAAATACCTCGGTGGCCACTCGGACATCATCGGCGGTGCGGTGGTCGGTTCCAAGGAGCTGATCGCTCAAATTTTCCCGCGTAAGGTCCACTTTGGTGGTAGTCCTGACCCTCACAACTGCTACCTCCTTGAGCGAGGTATGCGCCCCCTCCACGTCCGTATGCCGACCCTGTGCAACAACGCTGCAACCCTGGCCAAGCGCCTCGAAGCCCACCCAATGATCGAGCGCGTCAACCACCCGTCCCTCACATCACACGACGATTACGAAGTTGCTCAGCGCGTCATGCCAAAGGGTACGGGCATGATTGGTTTTGTCGTCAAAGGCGGTGATGAAGCAGCCTTGAAGTTCATGCGCGGCCTGACTATGATTTACGAAGCAACCAGCCTTGGTGGCGTCGAATCTCTTGTAGAATGCCCATTCAACTCCAGTCACATGATGATCCCAGAAGACGTTCGACATGCTGCTGGCTTGGTGCCAGGATTTGTGCGCATGAGCATTGGAATCGAGGACGTCGAAGACCTTTGGGCGGATCTCGAACGAGGATTCGCCAACGTCTGATCGCTCACAGAGGCCGCCTGCATGGACACCACTGCGCTCATTGCGTTGCTTGTGTTCATCGTTCCAATGTGCTTCACACCCGGGCCGAACAACATGCTTTGTGCCGCCCACGGAGCGCAATACGGGTTTCGGGCAACCATCCCTTTGACGCTCGGCATGCTTGTCGGATGGTCGATACTCGGCACCACAGTTGGCCTCGCCATCACCACGATCGAAGCGAATCAATTCATCTTCAATGCACTCACCTACGTCGGTGCAGGTTACATTGCCTACCTCGGGATTGTCATTGCAAAAACGGAGCCAAAGCCATTGGACGAAGCCGATGAAACAGAACGGCTAGGTTTCCGAACCGGCGCTCTTTTGCAATTTGTCAACGGCAAAGCATGGATTCATTTCCTCGCCATCATGGCAACATGGGGGAGTTTGTTTGGCACAGGCGTGCTGAGTAAGCTCGCCCTCGTGGTATTGAACGCCTTTGCAGGCTACCCCGCCGTCTTGGTTTGGGCCGGTTTCGGTGTTGGTCTTCGCAAAGCCTTCTCATCGCCTCAAAACGCAAAGCGCCTGAACATTGGATTGGGGGTGTCGCTGGTGCTGCTGGCCTTTTGGATCCTTCAATCCCATTGAGGGATTAAACCGCTTCACCGGTAACAATTCTAAGCGCTTTAAGCGCTTCTTGCCACGCAGTCTGGGATGCTTCAAGGGCCTCTTCTTCTCCTTCAAGTAAGGACTCCCCGCAGGCTAACAGTGTCTTTGTTGCACTAAGCCAAGCTCCGGCTCGGTCGCGGGCGTTGGCTTCAAAGTGCCAATCTTGACCTGCCGAGCGGCCTGCTGCAAGCAACCATGCCCAAGAGGCGGCCGCTTGATCGATCGAAGCGTGGCGAGAAGTTGCCACGCGTTCGGCCTTCCCCATACCATCGAGTAAGCCTTGCAAAATCAAATCATGAACTTGACCCACAGCGCCACTGAAGTCCCCCCTTCGCGTTGGGAACCGAGCCACACGTCGCGCCTGGCTGCGTGCCGAATCCAGACTTTTGAGGAATGTGCCAAAAGGCTGCGGCTTCTTGTTCTGTTTTTTCCAAATTTCTTCGGCTTCAACCCCGTCAATGCCAAGGCCGGCCAAACCAGCCATGCCCCATTTCTCCCACAAGGGGCCGAGAATATTTCCAGCGCTGGTACCGCTCATGATTTCAAGCGCCTGACCCTTGCGTTCTGAGACATCACCTCGCGGGTTGATGCGCATTCCGAATTCTTCTGTCGGACCCTCCTCCATCGATGCTAGGAGCATGATAGCGGCAAGGTGCCGCTCGTCGTTTGAGCCTGGATGGTCTGCTAAACCAGCTTCAATTGAATCTAAATCATTTCCTTCAATCCAAGTTTCACCGAGCAAGAGCCCTTCATCGACAGAATCGAGCACGGCCCTGCGAACTGCCATTGCGATGAGCCCCTCATTCATAGTAAGGCCCTGCCAAGCGTCAATGACTTTGTCAATACCTTCCGCAGATGCTTTGGGTAAAGGCTTGCCTTCTGGCCAACCTTTTGGGACCCAATTCGCTTCAATGGTCAAGATTGATGGCAGGAAAGGAGGCAGCATTGAAAGTGCAAGATGGTGAATGAATGAGGATTCTTTCTTGCCCGTCTCCCCAAGCGCTTCGAATCCAATTGCCACAATCGGGCCGTGATTGAATGAAAAGCGAACATAACCCTCGGCATTTGGCTCAAATTCGAGAACAGCATTAGGGTCAAGACCTTCTGACACCCAGACAGGTAAAGCGATTTCATCGTCTTTTGAAAAATCGAAGCGAGAACGGTCAAGCACGTCCTCTAACCATTCATCCGGAGGGCTCGGTTTTGGCCCCGTGCAGACAAAGCCCCCTTTCCAGGTGAAGAAGTACATGCCCCGCTTAGCGTGATCTTCCCATGGCAGCATGCGCAATGTGAGGTGTGAATGGTTCTGCAAACCGGCAAGGTATCCTTGTTTTCCATCGCCTCGGCGAATAAAAGAAGCCGCTCCAAACGAGCCGGAACTAAAGTTCCCGACCATCTTAAACTCTTCATCATGGGCGGCGTGAAGCGAGCCAGCGAACGCCTTGGCAACTGGGTCGCCCCGCTTTGCCCTCATTCGCTTACCTAGCCATCGGACGTCATTTTTTTTCTTGATGACCTTCTTCAATTCACTGAGCGTTTTTGTGACGGGGTCAACGCGGCCCCAGCGAAGCCTGCCTTTCCAAATCATCTGCGGGAGTTTTCCTTCAGGATCCTCGAGCAACTGCGCCAGTTCGCGTTTGATGCGATTTGCAGTGGCTTCGTTGGCCTGTTTCGTGCCGCGCATGCGGACTCGTTGCTTTTTTTGCCCGGGAAATTCGACTTTTGATGGTCCTGCCATGAACGCCCCTCAACCTCATCGAACCGCCGCTTTGGTTTGAGTCCTTCGCGGGTACGCAGAATCTCATTCAATGAATCATATTGATGAGAAGAGCAATCAGGCCGGGGGGAATAAAACCTGCACAACCGATTGCAACCAGTTCAATCATCAGTCGCGTTTCAATTCGTTTTGCTTCCGTAACTATGGCTGATTGCGGAGATACGATACAGTGCCCAGGGACAGCAACCCCCATTTGCAGATATTCTGCGGCAATGGCGTGAAGTGTCTCAACTTCACTTTCAAAGAGATCTAATTTGACAAGGATCGGTTTGCATCGCTTCTCAATCCAGGTGTACACGATAATAGAAACGTGAATCAAAAGAACAACCACGAACATCGTCGCGAAACCAGAACCAGTCATTCTTCTTCACCTCGCGGCAAAGGGACAACTTGGCGTTTGAGCTCCAAGAGCTCCAATCGCAAAAAAGATCCATAATCTGGGCCAAATTTGTTATTGGGTTTTGACAGCACTTCGATTGCAACCTGAATTTTCCGCTGCTCCTCGCACCAAAGGAAAATTGAATTTAGCATATTGACGATCATTCCGAAATGAGGCGAAAAGGGATGCGTGCTTGGAAATTGTAGAGCCAATTTCTTCAAGGTAGAGGAGTGAAATTCCAAAGTCGAAGTCCAGTGGCCCCACCCGCGCTGAGCACCAAAAATATCTTCTGGAGCCGGCACCGACAATCCCAGGGGCGCTAGGCCGGGAACATAACGAGCAATTTCTTTGTCTTGAACCGCCGCATCGACGTTGGCCAATTCCTGCAATCGTTGCCCCAAGGACGTGCTATGGGCGTTCTTTGAAGCAAGATCTTTCGCCTTATTACACGATACTAGCAAGCAATGTGCTTCTTCAATTTCCACATCAATAAGGCAATTCAGAGAGTCCAAGTTTCCTGCAAGGAGGAACATATCATCCCTTCCAGGGGCGCCAACAAAAATTGGCCGCAGATCCTCAGATACAAGGTCCCGTATCCTTCGCAGGTCATTAAATGCGGAAATAGAGCGAGCCAATTCCCGCGAAATAGAATCCAGCGCCGTAAGTAACTCATTCATAGAATCAACCCCATCCTCGACAGAAGGCAATCAAAACGAATTTGCCACTTAATAAACATCGAGTGCGGAACGTTTTCTAAGCCCATTTTAGAGAACATTTCGAGCATCAAGATCATTTCTTCCAACGGTTTAACGACCTCGACCAAAATGGTGTTCTTTAGTTCAAGAGCGGGAGCTTCGTGATGCTCTGAATCAATTTCTTCGAGCATCTGGATGTTGTCAAGGTGGTGCTGAAGGGCGCATCCCGCCTGATCCCTGAGGGAATCAATATCCAACAACGGTCTTCACCTTCTCAATGCTATTTGACAAGTCTTCGATTGTTTGAGACGAAGCCGCCGCCTCTTGCTGAACCTGCGCAATCAAGCCGACCAGTGCAGCAAGATCGCCTTCAATAGATACGATGTCCTGCTGTTGTTGTTCAGCATTCTTTTGTTGAATCTGAAGGTCAAATATTCGCGCCGCCTCCAACTCTTCAGTGCTCTGAATAAGTGAAACAAGATTGTTATTGTTGCCCATTTCCCTTTCAGTCAGCATGGCATCAGTTCCCTTGAGAAGCTCAGGGTTTTCATCCGTGATTTGTGCGAGGTTTGCCTGGAAAGCACGGATTCGCCGAGATTGGATTTCTTCCCTTGGTGATTTTGATCGAAGCTTTTGGAGGAAAGTCATCGAATCATTCAATTGAGAACTCTGATCGGTTTCCACCCGTGCAACAGGGCTGCGATCAAGATTAAGGGCACCCCACATGAGCACCAAAGCCATAAAAATTAGAACTGCATTTACGATTTCCATATTATTCACTCTCCCTTTTCTTCAGTTTTGTTTCGCAGACGATTCGAACCACCCAGAATGAGATTCGGACGATTTCCAAACGATGGGCCATAGTAGTGTCGATGGAATGCCAACATCAGCTCGCCATCGGCAATACAGTGGTGGTAACCACTTTCGCCATGCGCCTCGACCGATCGAGCCAAGAGCCGATTAAACCCTGTGACAACGTAATGGTATGGGTTTGAAACCGCTGCCAATTTTGGATTGCTCAAGATTCGACGCTTCTTGGATGGATTTGCTTCTTCAGTGGATACGATTAGGATGTTGGTTCCGGTCTGGTCCTCCAATACCTGCACAACGACGTCATCCTTTCGAGAACCAATTCCACTCGGAATTTGGTAGAGATTAATCAATGGCTTATCGATGCCTTCTGCAACCAAACCTGTTGCGATTGCCTCTACAGCTCGACCAACAGTGCTCTTTGTGATAGCGTTCCCTTCGTCCTCCAACATTTCGGAGGGGATCATGGCGTTGATGATACAAAAGCCTCCAGCGGGCAAAGCACCATCGACGCTTGTTGCCAATCCCCGAACCTTGGTTGCGATTTGATGTGCGTAATCCGCATTTTGTGAGGGGTCATCAGCTCGAGCCAACGAGAGAAGCTTTGCCTTTGAAATCCGAAGGGTTGTGTTCATTCGTAGACGACGCTGTTGAGGCCATGGCCCCTTCGGGTTATTTTCGACCGTATCATGAATGGTCATGTATTGGGAATGCGTAATCCCTTCTTCTCGAAGGATAGCAATCCGTTCATCCGAGATGTCTCCTCGAAGCAAATCCAACTCAGGGTTCCCTAGGAACAAGGAGCGCAATACGGCGATTTGTGCACGAACCTTATTGATCTGCTGAGTAGATTTATCTGCGCGATCTGTAAGGATGACGGGGAAGCCGTTGAGCCGCTCTCCGACCTTACCCCACACTGTTCGGAGCAGCGTTGTAGCGAAACTTGCCTTGTATTCCTGCACCTGGGATTGAAGGTTTTCTTGCACCCAGTCGCCACGATCAATGTTGATTGATTCGAACGCATCCTTAGCAAAGATGTTTCGTGGAACACGCGATGAGAGAAGCGCGTAGCGTCCGATTCGAGCAGTACCGCCCAGGGTTGTTTCAATGGCGCCGATGTTACCTCCGACGCGCTCTAGAGCGGCCTGCCACCATACGAATTCACTTGACATTGCAGAACATTGTGCGGACAATCGCCCCTCTCGAAGACTTTCATCAGACTTCCCGCCGCCAATATCATTGGCGGGGTGGATGAAGATGAGGTGGCGCCCACGGCCGTACTTCTCAGGATTACCGAGACTAAGTTCGAAAGCAAACAACTTGCCCATATCGTTGTACAAGGCAGCCTTTAATGAAGCATTAGGGACGTTAATCGCCCGGAAAGCTTCAGCATAAGCCTGGGTCTGGTCGTTGCTATCAAGGCGACGAAGGAGGGCAGCATGATCCTGACCGCCAAGAACAGCAACGACGCCGAATTGATACTCGTTACCGTCAGGGTCTTGGCCATTGTTTGAGGAAAGTCGCTTCGAAGCCTTCGTAAGTTCAGCAATATGCTTTACTGCCTGAGGAATAAATCCGGTCGCACCCGAGGCAGGATCCACTCCTACGCTGTCGGCAACCGCGGTAGCGGAGGTCCCCATCCAGATTGAAGCGCCGTGAAGGTGCCAACCGCAGTGACGAACGTAATCTTCTGGCGCCCCATTTGCTTGAAGGCGATTGTATACATTTGAACCAGTTGGACCCCAATGGAGGGCATGCACCCCGTTGCCCATTGGCATGCGATCCCTCGGGAATTTGAAGAAACGAGTCCCCTTAGAAAGGGACGTCCCCGCCTTTGAGGTTGTTGGGGCTGATGGGGGGGATTGAGAAACTGGTGCAGCTTCTGTGGTTGGCTGTTGAACCTTGGGGCTAGGTGCCGCCAATGCTCGATCGATTGCTTCTTGCAAGGCACTCTTGGGTTTGTTGTTCATTTCTTCCATATTCTTTCCTCCGTGTGTGTTGATTTTTTCGTTTGAATCGATTGCATTGGGATTCGAACCGTCAACGGTGGGGCTGGGTGTCGATTGAATCTTTTCAATAGGGCGAATTGTCGCAGTTGGGCGCTTCAATTCTTCAGGCTTCTTCATTGGCACTAGCACCTTTCTCTTTGTCGTATATTCGTCCATTTCACTCAACTCCATGTCCCTTCTTGATCAGTCGAATGTCTCCATTCATCTGATTAATTTTGGAATTTTGATGTGCAATCGTTTGCTGCATTTGACTCACGATTTGAATTGCTTGAGGCAAGGCGCTCCGCACCGGTTCAAGCGACGAACTATTGGATTCAGAAGGGGTCATGAGTTTGGAAAGATCTTGGAGTTTTTGCCCCAGGTTTGAAATTTTCAATTCTTCATTCTGAGTTGAATTCTGAATTTTGGCGTTGATGAGTTTGAGCTGTGGATTCAAAGCGAACGATGCAAGCTCGTATTCAACAAGTTCTTGTTCGACGTGATCCCTTGCATTCTGATACCCGTTACGAATTCGTTCCTCAATCTGATGCAAAGTATCGATGTCATTCTTGAAAGCATCTCGGCCATCTACGTCGCGCTCCTCAAATTCTGTAATCCGTGCCCGCATGATCTTGGTGAGCCGGAGCATGTAGAATGCCCCAGCGCCAAGGAAGGCCACGAGAGCAAGGATACTTTCTTCAGAAAAGGAATTAATAATTTCAATTGTGTTCATATGTCCTTAGTTTGGAATTGAAATTTGATTCCAATCTAGGGTTTGACAATTCGAATCTTATTGTCGCCATTTGGGTTTAAGATCTAATGGTGGGGTTGCGGGGTGGCCCAGTATGACTTGAGCGGCCCTCAAGCCAGCGATTCTTTCATTGCGTGCTCGCAACGAAAGCCGGACACACCCAAGCTGTTTTCTTGCCCCTTCCAATGCTTCGCGATATTCCGGTTTGGTTTTCAAGTTCCAATCGCGCCGAGCTAACTTTTCTCCACGCGAGTCAACGCGCTGCGAACGAGTTTCTTCAGGAATGTACAATTCAAAGGTGATGGATGGCTTCAAAACATCTTCTGGCCATAGCACAGTTCCATCCTTTTGCAGATGCTCAAAAAGTTCATCCATTTCCTGACAATCCCACATTTGTTCGGCAGCATGTGACGCCCAAGTCCGATCGAGGACAACAAGTTCGCCATCCGAGAGGCTGGAGGATTTGCTTTCAACATCCCTTCGCTCTTCGCGATAGGTTTCATCCTGAGCGCGACTTAACTCGCTCAAAGTGAATTCACCATTGTTCTTTTTTGCAATCAAATTCCTTCTTTTTGTGGCCATTTCATCCGTTCGATGAAGCCTGATTCCATCGAACAAAGAGAGTAAATTGTCAGCAGTGGCGGATTTCCCGGTCCCATCATGCCCTTCCAAACCGATGTATATTGCCATGGCAATAGTACAATCGCTTACGAATTAGTCTTTTCGCTTACCCTGCCCGATCCAATCCGGATCGAGTGCCATTTTTCTTCATAAGATTGGAAGAGTGGCCCGTGACCAACACGTGGCCCAAGTATGCCATGAAGAAATTCATGATACAGCGTGAGGCACAATTCGCCATCATTGGAATAAAGCAAACTGCGTTTTACAAGAATTCGCCACGTCCGCTCTCCGGCGTTTTTTGCCATTTTGTGGTTTTTTGAGTAAGAACAATACCCCAATAGCCGCGGTTCAGGTTCACGAAGAAATCCGAGAATAACCGATTGCAGTGAATCGAGATCTGGTTGAGAAAACAAACCCGAATCTTCCATTTTCGACAGCACGAAACCCGCTGCCTGGTAAAGAGCTATTCTTTCAGATAGAGTCCCAATAACTCTTGGGCGATCTCTACCCAACGAGGACACCCCGAAATGTGTGGTTTAGATTGGTCTCAGAATTCAGTTTACTCCTCCAAAACAGATCGCTCGCAAATAGAAGAAAATACCCTCCCAAGAGAAGGGCCATGACTCCCAGTGGAGGGGTGACGAGTAATTCTACGCAGACAAGAACAATGACGTTCACGGTATTGAGCAATTGAGATCCGCCAGTCCCCTCAAAATCGAAAAGAACGAAGCCTGCGCCCATGACGTAAAGTCCGATGAACTGTAGAGCCGGAATTAAAAAAGTAACGAGGATTATTTGTATTCCTAGGATGGAACTTAATTGAGGGGCTAAAATGAAAACAAGGCCCACCAAGGGAAGCACTGGAATCGCAAGGGGGAGAATGAATGCCGCAAAACCGCCTACAGAGATAAAGAGCAACGCTAGAATCGCTCGCTCAACGATGAATACGAGCCAAGAGAAGAGAAACAACCCAATGCCTAGTGTAGGGATAAAGCCAATTAATTCTAGGTTCATTCGCCCACCTCTAATGTTTCAATTTGTGTAATTACGGGTTGAATTGGATTTGACCCCAACCCCTTTTCAGATCTAGTCTCGTTGGCGGTATTGCACGCATGTTGGCCATGACGCTGCTGGTACCCCTCCCACAATTCCATACGATGATACGCCTTCTCTGGAAACAGAAGTACTTCGCCTATGAGGTAAAACACAACGAGAAACACGACGGCCAAATAGAGGATAACGGCTGCTCCGAGGAACGCCACCAAATCAGATCCTGTCGTTAGCAAGACATCGCCCCCGTTCCGAAACGAATGGCGTAAGAGCGATGCACATCGTGGCCCACCCTGTGAATAAGAGCCCGGATTCTAGGGTCGGTGCTCAAGTTCAAAATTCGTTGATAGGTGAGCAGGCACACGAGTAACCTCTCTTCCAATACCTCCGACTTCACGGTTTGGGGCCGATCCATCAGTTGGGTGAGTGCCTCAATATCCTTCATCAAACCTCGAGTTAAAGTTCGAATTTGATACCTTGACCAGGCGGATTGTATCGCCTGCCCGATCATTCTACCCCCTCCTCTTCATCGGTGTCGAGAAGCGCACATGGTGACACATCAGGAAGTGATTCAACCACTTTCGGATGAATTTTCCCGAGCGCTACAAGGGCATCTGCTGCAGCCTTCATGTTCGGATTGATGTGCCCATCGGGCGTGATGTACTCTCGTGGCGCTTCCAAGAAGAGGCCCCCCTCCTCGGTCTCTTCGAGTTGAAATGCGTTTAAGACATGGATATTCATGCCCCCTTCAAGTTGAGCGGTTGCAACCAGATGGCTCGCATCAAAGGCTTTACTGAGGTTTGATTCCTCAAGGAAATTCTTCAGGCTCATGGTGAGATTGACCAATCCTAGGGCCTGTTCATGCAACCCATAGACGCCCGCCGCACTGTCTGCTTTAATGAGATACATGGCTTGGTCAGCTAGTGTTGTGATCAGGTCATTAATTTGGGAAGCGATTGGCGATTCTCCCACTTGGTCAAAAGCCTCTTGGGCATCATCCCAAGTTCGCAGCAACGCCTTTCGCAAGGATGAGATCGCTTTGTTTTCCGTCAAGGTATAGGGTGCAAGATTTTTACTCATTCTCTCTTTCGGTTTTCTAGGATAAAAGATTCGAATGCAACAACCTCTTATTCGAATCGATTTTTGTCCAACCTCTGAAGAGGTATACACTAAATTGATATCCGGGGGAGAAATAGTAATTTCATTCGGGTATTGGCAAGGAGATGATTTTATGATTGCGAATAGAGAAGCCCTACAAATTGAACAAGAACTTCGAACAACCCGACGCTCACCTCGTGCAACTAGGTTGGCACCCCCCTCGGATGGACCAAAAATCGACACCATCGTTCCCGATCACGCATTGAGAATACGCATGTACCGAAAATCAAAGTACCCTTCCGCAAGAAATGCGAACAGCCTTGTTGAGATGGCAAAAGCTTCACGAGGAAACTTCAGCCGAACTTCTCTAGAACGGTTTGAGAGCGGCATAAAACCATCCATGGAAGAAGCACGCGTGCTTGAACGCCTGTTCAAGGGGCTTGAACTTGTGGAAGCCATGTCGAAAAAGGATTCACCACTCTCCGAACTTGAGAAATTTCTTGAAATCCACGGAATCAGCCATGCAGAAGAAGAAACGGCCCAAGGCAGTTTTCAATCACAATATTTCGACTTCCTAGCGCCTCATTATGCGGCAGCAAAAACAATCCTCATCGACGCATACAAAAATTCCCGTGAAATCGAATCCGAAGGCACCTGGAATGGAATACGCAAATGGGACGCTTCAACCGATTGTAATGTACAGGGCTGCAATGGGCACGTCCCACTGACTCCAGTGAGCAACACCAAGGATTTCTATAACGATACAATCGAAGCCATCAAGCAGTGGCTTGCTGCATCGATCAATGACATTCCTGACGAGTGGCTCAATGATGGCGAGACCACCGCTGACGCAAAAAAGAGGATCCTCGAAGAGTGGAACGAACACCTAGAGAACGATGAAACCGGCGTTCTGAACTTTCAAAACCAATCGGTGAACACTTTCAACATCCGGGGCGCCTTTAGAACATTGATTTGGGAAAATGCGAAGGAGACGACGTTTGGAGATTACACACTTAACCTCTATGACTTTTCTTCGCCAGCTGGGAGCGATTTTGAGTATTCGTCCCGGGGCGAATTTTCAGATCTCGAACTCCGAGCCATCCACTCATCTGGCGACATTAAGGCCGCCAAAATCGCCCACCGCTTGAACATTTGCGGCGATCGAAAGCGGATCCCAACATGCTCAGAGTGTGGTACAACACGCTGGGGCCTTTCTAAGAAAACTCACATCACAGAGGATGGCAACTTTTGTCAAATTTCCGAAATTGCAACGAAAACCATCATCGAATCACTTGTTGGCTCCCCGGCCCGTTTGATGGACAGCCAGTACACAGCACGCGACGCATCGGGCAAAAAGCACCTCATCTCAACATCAGGGGCTATTATGGGCATTACGCGGAAGGAAATAAAACAACAAATTTCTGATGCCATTGGGCTCAGTCTTGATTTGCTCGGCTCCTTTGAATTGCCGAGTCCACACGGGGCGTTAACCGTGAATGCAGCAGACAACACCGCCACCAAGATTTATTCTGCGCCAAACACGAATGTAGTGGGCCACCTAGCCCAGCAATTGAAGCAGTTCAAACCATTGTTGCAATTTCTCGATGAAGACAATCCATACTTGGCCCAAGACGCATGGGCGGGTAAAAGCGCAGCACAAATTCTACACGCGTTTGGAGCAAAAGCCCACTTGTTCGAAACCCGTCGTTCCCGAAATCTTGTTTACACGAACGGAGAAACTCCCAAGCATGAACTCAACATGCTCACTCTCACACCCAAGATCAGCGAAGAAATTCGCGAAAGATTTGTTTCACAAAACTCAGATGGCACAGTTCGCAACATGCTAGAAGAATTCTTGCGCGAAGACACCAATTTACCTATGCTGTGCCCTCCACGCGACCACAATTCACTTGGTGGAGGCGGATATTTGTCAAAAGCGATGCGGCTGCGCTATCCAATGATTTCCAATGACACCCAAGAAACAATGCTTGGCCATCGCCGTTTCCAACCCTCGGACGAGGCAATTCAAGTTCTCAATTTCTTGCAGGAAACAGAATGGGCTGCAGATGAACAAGTGATGAACATAGCCCTTGAATTACTGAAATCCGTGGCCCATAAGAACATCATCGAGAATCTAAGATCACAGTACCCCGAGAACGAGGATAAAAATGGAGAAAAAACCCTCGCGTTCATCCTCGATGCACAACCTAAGCTGACTCAAAACCAAGTCTATGCTTGGACAAAAACCGGGGACTTTGTCAATCAACATTTCAGCAACCCAGCCAAGCCAATGAGCTTCTATCACCCCTGGAACTTCGAATGGCGTGGGCGAATGATGACCTCAACAACAATCCTCTCGCCGCAAAACGATGACCTCGCTCGCGGGGTTTTGCGCTTTGCACGGCCCAAACCCCTTGACGATGAGGGTTGGCTCTGGCTCCAAAGGCACACAGCGGCCCTCATGCGCGGACAAAAAATCGATAAAGTTCCAGCCCTTCAACACTTGAAAGATGAGTGGAAAACCATCCAGTCCATTCTTTCAGACAAAACATGGGACGCCTATGACAAAGCATGCAATGTTCCTGCATTTAGAGGCGTCATTGATCTCATCGCTTCTTCACCAATGGAGACGTTCGGTGCCTGGGGTGAAGGGGATATCTTTACTGCAAAATGTGAAGGGTTCCAGCGACTTTCAGCCTGCCTCACTCTCAGCCGTGCCTATTCGGCAGGCGGGGTCGGGGCCGAAGTCAACTTACCAATTTCTCACGATGCTTCATCGAGTATTTACCAACACACATCCGCACTTGTTCGAGACAAAAAAATGGCCGAAGCAGTCAATGTATTGCCCCAAGAAGACGGGAAGCCGGCAGACGTGTACGAGAAAATCATTGAAGACATGAAAGCCCGCTGGAAAGAAAAAGGCAACCCCCTCGAAAAGATTGGGATGTCACCCGCCGCCGCGGCCAACCTTACGAAAACACTTCTCAACAGGAAATTTGCAAAGAAGCCAGTTATGACCCGGGGGTACGGCGCAACAGGATTTGGAATCACGGGTAGTTTCCTTACACATAACGGAAAAACAAATGGAATCTTTGGCCCGATGGTTTTTGTTGACAAAAAGACAAACAAAGAGGTGCCTGTGCCGGAAGACCGGGACACTATCGAACGGAAAAAGCAGTGGTGGCGCCCGACCGCACACCCCGCTTCGTTGCTTGGCAGCGCACTTGCGGAAGTTGAACTTGCTCTCCATTTTCCCGTTGCCCAGATCATTGTTGCTGAAATCGATAAGAGCATGGAGAAAATACTTCCTGGCATGAACGTAATGGGCACTTTCTTCGAAGGTGAATACGATGACGTGGCCAAAGAATGCGTTGCCTCCTACCAGGCTACTGGAGTCCCAAAACACGCACACGTTAACATTTCTTGGGAGCTGGCCGATGGTTGCAAGGTTCGAAATTTGAAACTTTCCGGAAACGAACTCGAAGTGATCTCTTCCTGGGAGGGGAACATCTCTCCGGTCGAAGAGCGGGCAGAAGCGCGATTGAAGGTCACTGAACTACTACGATCGATGGGTCACGCAAGTGTACTCAATGAAAAGGGAAGATATACCAGTAAAGAACTGCGCGAAGCACTCTCAATCCCCCAATACAAGGAGAACGGCCAACGGCTTCGAGGGAAAATGAGCTCTTTAATCGACAACTTTGGCTCACACAGCGACGAGGGGCAAAAAAGAGAACTCGTTGCTGCTTTGAACAAATCCGAAGCGCTTTCGCAACGACCAACATACAGTCGTCGTAAAATTGGAACCACTCGTGATGAGAATGGAGAAATGCGAGGGCTCTCTCCGAACTTTATCCACTCGCATGACGCTTGTCATATGCGGCTCGTGCTCGACAAACTTCAGTCTGCTGGTGTTCAAAACGTATGGTCTGTCCATGACGCCTTTGGTGCGCACCCAAACCACATGTCCGATCTCCGTAGGTTTGCAGTTTCGAGCTTTGTTGAAACCCACAAAGCCAAGAATCCACAAGGCACATTAAGTCAAATCAACACTCAACGATTTGAGGATTTGATTAGCCCAACAATGGACATCGATGACGTGGCGCAACTCGATCAAAGCAACCAACCTGTGTCCCAGTATCTTATCTCTTGAGGTGAACGTATGAACAACAAAACAACCCGCATAATGTTAGAAGAAATCCGTATGAAAATCGACCAAGACTACGGAGGTGACATCCCGAAGGTCGCAGAGGCGTACCTCAAAGAAAACCCCTTCCTCGTAGACCGTGAAGATGGGATTTTGTACCCCATTGCAGAACAAGGATGGATTGTTGTCGAACTCATTTCAGAAGATTCAGATGCTCGCCGTCCAAAACCGACTGTTCACGAGTTTGTTACCGAAGAGGAGGCTAAAAACAAAGCACAACAACTCTACAAGGGCTGTAATGACGCTTGGATCGACATGGTCTGCATAGAGGTAAACGGCCTCGAATGGAGGGTTGAAGTGGGCTCTCGACGCCAGGAGCAAAGGGTAGAAGCCAACCCCGGCAACCTTATTGAACTGGGCGCACAACAAATTGCAACACGTATTCACAACCATCTCAATGACTTAAGTGGAGATGTCAGCAAAGGCGTCATGCCCTTTCGAACATACAATTCCCTTGACGAAATAAAATCAGAATGGAGGAAGCCTACCAATAATTTCCTCACCGAATATGCAAATTACATCCAGATGAACCACCTCCTCGAAAGTGGAGCATACAGAATGCTGAACAAAAAAGAACACCGTCAAAGCCAAAACCATTCAGGCAAATATGCGAAACCAAAATCCCCTGCCACTAAGTTGCGGATGTCGGCAAACCCCGACTTTGTTGAATCTCTCTACGCTTTCTTGTGTCCAGATATAACTCCCTCCATTTCTGATGTGACAGCACGCAGCCATTTCCACATTGCAGAGTTTTACGGCGAGAACCCGAAGCTCCGAGCTTCACTGGTGTCGGAAATGAACACCACACGAGCGTTCACGGATTCTAGTTTCCGAGATACTGTAACAAACATGACCAAATTTGGATTCACAATGCAGGCCATTATCGATCGAAACACCAACCAATGCGTCGGATCCCTGAACCTTGATCAAATGGTTCACTTGCTCTCCAGCAAGAAATCGGACATGCCGCTAACACTCGATCTTGATGAATTGAAAAAACATGGAATACTTGGGATTACACCCCCCACCCTCGACGGAAACGCCCCGGTGACTCAGGCAGAAGCGTTGTTTGCAAGCGGGTGCAAATCGATTTTGTTTGATTATTCACCTCCTGTTCACCAGGAGAATCAACCACCAAACACGGCGCAACTTGAACCCGGGCTTCACATTATGACCGCGCACGACCTTGTCGCGTACGCCACTCTTGTCGATGAGTGAGTTGCTTAGAATCCGTTGTTCATATACTCTGAGCGGTTTTATCGACGAGGAGTCCGAGGCGGACGAGTGCAACAGAAAGGAAGAGCGTTACATTAGGCCTAGGGATTCAAATCTCTAACGAATATGTTGCAACCATTTTTCCGTTAACATCCTCCGTATGAATGAGGAATAACATACCAATCCGGCGAATCGACAACAGATCACTGCGACAAACCAACCTGCCACAAACGCCCACGAAAGAGAAAAAAAACGAACGGTGATACCATGACAAAAAATAAACCAAACCAAAAGGCCAACGCCGACGAACAAAACGAACTGACTGCGCCAAAAGACCCCACGTTCAATGTCCAAACGCCCATGGGAGAATTTTCGGTGGACATGAAGGCTTACGCCGATGCCAAGGCGGCAGCCTACGAAATGATGCCCAAGCAAAAGCGTTCAAACCTCTTCGACAGCAAGATGTTTACGTTCCTTGAAGCGCCTAAGACTCAACGAGATTCCCGATACTGGCGCGGCCACCTCGGGGCGTTGATGAAGGCGCATCTCGATGCCTACCTCCAACCCGAATTCGAGGTTGTTGAAGAGTTCCTCATCGAAGAAGGCGTGTTCCGCCCGTGCCTGTATGATACGATTCCTTACAGCGAAGAAAAGCGTCAACGCATCATGGTTCTCGGCACAAGGTTCTACCAAAGCAAAGTGGACCCAAACCACCGGTTCACCCTGATTTCTTCAGTCGATGGTGACGGCGATCACCGCATCACCCTTCACCTGCCAAGCGAGCGCAACATGAACACCGAACGGTACGATTTCAGCAACTTTTTCAACCAGTTTGAAGAGGATTTCTATGCCAATGGCCCGCTCAATGGCTCGTTCTTCGATTTGAAGTACAACTTCATCCAACGCGACCCAAACATCGACAATTTACTCGCTTGGAATCCAGACATCAAAGAAACCCTTTGGAACGACATCATCAATTTTCAGAAAGCGATGCCGAAGCTGAAAGAATTGGGCCTTTCCAACTCACGGGGCGTCATTTTGGCTGGCCCTCCGGGCACTGGAAAAACCATGATTGCCAAATGGCTCGCCTCACATTCGACCATCACTTGTATTCTCATCTCTGCCGAGATGATCACCGGTCGCAAGGACATCAAGAACTGTTACGAACTCGCTCGTAAGGTTTCACCTACCCTGCTCATCATCGAAGACATCGACACTGCAGGGGCACTTGACCGTCGAGCATCGGACCATCCTCTGCTTGGAGAATTCCTTCAATCGATGGATGGCGTGGTGCCAAACCATGGCGTCATCACCCTTGCAACCACCAACCACTCCAACAAAATCGACCCGGCTATTGCTGACCGCCCAGGTCGTTTTGACCGCATCGTCGAAGTTGGACTACCTGACAAAGAACAGCGGTACCACATCCTTCACCAACACCTCAAGCCAATGGACGTCGCGCCGACCGTCAATCGAGAAGCTATCGAACGCCTCGCCAAGAACAGCGACGGCCTAACTGGTGCATGGCTGCGAGAGGTGGTTCAAACCGCACTCATCGCCTCAATTTCTCAAAAGCGGGAGTTCATCACAAAGGACGACTTAACCGCGTCCCTCAAAGACGTACTCAAGCGCCGAGGTATGGCGTATCGGGTCACGCCATACGGTGCTTCCAGTCAGGAATCAGCCAACGCCTATGTCCAGTGAATCAACGGATGAATTGATGGCGAAAGCCCTCTTCCCAGTGGTATGGTCGAGGTGACAATGCTTGGCATCGCCCAAGACGGTGGTAGGCCCCAAGCCGGTTGCACACGCCCCTGTTGTGCGGATCTCTCTGCCGACGAGGCAGCTTATCCGGTTGCACTCGGCATCACCGATGGTGAGCACCACCACCTGATCGAGGCCACCCGATTCTTGAGTCAACAACTTTCGATATGGGGCCAATCTTCAATCGATTCAGTTCTTCTGACCCACGCGCATTTTGGCCACGTCGACGGCCTCGGTTTGTTTGGACGGGAGACCATGAACGCCCGTGGACTATCACTCCACGTCTCGAGCGAAATGGAGCATTTGATCGACCGCACGCCTCAATGGGCTTTGATGATCGATCAGGGAGTGTTTGAACCACACACATTTCACGATCGCGACGAGATTCAATTGAGCCCAAACGTCACCGTGCAGCCGATTCGAGTGCCCCACCGCGACGAACTTTCTGATATGCACGCGTTCGTGGTCCGAGGGCCCAACCGGGCCCTTCTGTTTCTTCCAGACCACGACACTTGGGAGGAGACCCTTGCCCGCCATAACGCCTCGAGCATCCGCTCGTGGCTTACCTCGCTCAAGGTTGACATTGCTTTAGTAGATGGTACATTTTGGTCAAGCGATGAACTCGCAGGGCGCAATCAAGACAAGGTCCCCCACCCCCCAGTCAGTCAGACGCTTGAGATGCTTGGCCCACGCACAGAAGGCGACCCCGCGTTGTATTTCATCCATCTAAACCACACCAATCCATTGTATGATTCGAACAGTGAAGCCTCTGCGGAATTGTCTCGTTCGGGATGGAGTGTGGCGGTTCAAGGCCAACGCTTTGCATTGTGAAGGCTACTGTGGCCTAAGAAAATGAGTGAAAATTCATTCAACCCTTGATTACTTCTCCGGGCATGTACTCCAGAGTGATCCAAGAAATGGTGATTGCTTCGCCAGGATCATTTCCAAACGGCAATGCATGATTTGTTTCAACCGTGATCTCTACGGAATAATTTCCTTGCATGCGATACGACTCCAGCATACCTTCTCGAACAGAAGTTAGATCGTTGCCCGTGCCTTCCTTTGAATAGTCTCCAACCGCAACTTCAGCCTGATAGAATCCATCTGCATTTGTTTTTACTGAAGCCACTTCAATCTCACCTTGGTCACAACCCGAGGTTGTTCTTGGATTTTCGTCTATTTGATCGTGGGGGCCATTTACATCAGAGAAATCTGGGACAGTAATCACGTCGTCACATTCAGAGCCAATCCCTTCATTTGCTGTTTCTCCATAGGAGATGAAGAACCTCACCGAGATGAGTGCGTTCGAATCTTCCATGACTTCAAAGATTGACTGATATGTCTCTCCATTGCCGATAGTGACCGTCTCAGATTGAATATTTTGGATCACGGAATAATTCAACTGGTACCCCGAAGAATCTCTGTTCAATGAATGGTCTCCAGGTGCGAATTTCTGATACGAACCCTCCGTGCCCCCTACGACTGCAAGCAACATCACGGCGCCAATAGCGGCGACCTTCCTAGAGGGAATGGCATATCTCCCAAATGGGTTATCGGGGGATTCATTGCGAAATTGACAGAATGCAAAGTGCGTTGCAAAAGCCGCTCCCATCCCGGGAACCGTTGGGAAAATACCTTCTGCGTCGCCATAGCCGAGCAGCGTCCAAATGACGACACCACTCATTGCTGCAATCATCATGCTGATTGAGTGGCTTGAATCAGGTTCATAGCCTGACATTCTCACTAAGAGCAACGGAACGAAGATGGCGCCAAGCCCGTAAACGGCGAGCACAACCAACTTGAACACAGAATCGCCAAATCCGGGAATTTGTTGACCGGCCAAGGAAATCACTGTCGCAAAGACTGCAACAGCCAAAGTCACCTTCTTTGTGGTCTTGTGGTCTTGACTCCATTCTGGTTTGACGTCATCCGTGATCGCCGCAGTGCAGGCAAGAACTTGGCTATCGGCAGTCGACATCGTTGCAGCAAAAATCGAAGCGAGAATCAAACCACCAAGGAAAGGGTTCAATTGTTCCATTGCTAGTTTTGGCAAACCAGTTTCAGCACCAGATACGCCAAGTTCTGGTAACAACACTCGACAAGCAAGCCCGATGAGGAACATGAGAATAATGAACGGCGTCTGCCAGACAAAGAACCAAATCATTGCTTCTTTGCGTGCTTTATCGTCTTTGAGCGTCATCACTCGGGACACCACTTGGGGCTGCCCGGCCACACCAAGGCCACCCAAGAAAAAGGCAAAAACCCACAAACTTGCTCCGAACTTCAATCCAGAGGGGAACACGTTGACCATTGCTGGGTCGATGGCTGCCAATTGGTCATGAAGGCCCGAAAAGCCACCCGATTGCTTGAGGGCGACAAGGCACAGAATGGTTGAGCCGACGATCATAACACTTGATTGTGCAGCATCGGTCCAGATCGATGCACGAATTCCACCTGCGTAGCAGTAGGCGACGACGAGTACGAAACCAATCAGAATACCAATTGTTGGCGACCACTTTAGCATGGTTTCCAGGGCGACCCCACCGGCGGTGAGTTGAGCCGCAGCGTAAATTGAAAGGAAAATCACTGAAAGCACGGCTGCCACCCTTGCTTCAGGGGACCCGGCTGTGTTGGAAACGAGTGAGGTCAGCGAGCGAATACCACGTTCTTCTCCCTCTTTCTGAATGTACTTGTACAACCAAATCCAGGCCACAAGTTGGCCGATGGTCGAGACCAACGCAATCCATATTGCGGAATAGCCCTGCATAATGATGAACCCAATGAAACCGATGAACATGTAGCCAGAATTCCACGTGCTGACTGCCGAAAGTGCAGCGAGGCCGGGGTGCATCCCTCGGCCAGCGACCAAGTAATCGTCAGTCGTGTCGACCTTCACTCGCATTGAGGCAAGGCCAACTCCTGCAAAGAAGATCATAAACAGCAAGAAAGAGAGGAGAAGCATCACTTCGTCAGACATTCAACCACACACCTTCAGTGCCAACGAAGCAGAGCCTTCTCTTCAACTTCACTGGGCTTAGACGGGAATACGAGGCTGTTGAGTCTACCACCGTCGATGCTGTCCAACTGTCCAACCGTGGTGGTCGTGATGCGCTGTTGACCCGTGCCCATATCGGCACATACCACCACGACCACTTCTTCGAGATCCCGTTCAAGCAACGATGCGCACGCCTCATACCGCATTGCATCGAGCGCATTCCCACGAGGCATGTGTTCCATGCCCTCTGCCAATTTCACCCACATTAATCTCAAGGAAACAACTGCATCGGCAGGTTTCATTGGGATTTGGTGGCCAATGCCCTCGCCTGTCGGATCCAAATCCAACAGCGCCAAGGTGTGGAGGTTCTGATGTAAATTCGCTGCGATAACTTCGAGCGGTGAGGTTGCGACCCAGCCCCCATAGGGGTAGGTGAGCGTGGTTTGGCGTCCAAATTTGTAGTTGGATAGACCAACCGCCCCCGTCACCAATGTGGTGATGGAAACGCCATGAAATACCATGCATTCAATCCCCGCCTCAGCCGCCTGCAACTGCAAATCAACGTGGGTGGTGGCTTGCAAAGGATCGCCAACGACCAAGAGCGCCACCAGGGAAGTTTGAGCTAATTCAAACAACAGATCTGGTTGTTCAACTTCTGGACGCATGACCTTCTCGATCGGCCCAACACTCGCCTCAAGCGCATCGAGTTCAGATTGGGGCCACAACGCAGTGTAGGCTTCATACCGGCGCGCATCGGCGGCCTTCGCCGCTTCAAGTGCCTCCAGACTCATGCCTGAAAGCCGGCCGGGGCCCATGCCTATCAGCAACAAACCCGCTGAGGGAAGAGGGGAATTCGTGTTGTGCTTCGCCGTCATCCTCAAACCTCCGGTTCGCTTGGATGGAGCGAGCATCATGCGTCATTTGAGTGTGCCGAGCGCGCAAACCCAGCATTGGCTGGAACGCTGCCGCACAGAAAAATGGCTCATGGAGCACACCGGTGTGACCACACTTCCAGATGGAAAAAAGGCCATACCGCTCAATGACAGCGCCCCCCCATCCGACGATGAAGTATGGCAAGGGCACACTCTGCTCGAACTTGAGGCAAAATCGAAAGCCCCATCGCATTGGACCGAACACCTCGACATTGATCTGTACGAAGCCCACAAAGACCAGTGGCCGAAAGCATATGAAACGCAAGGGGATGTCCTGATTGTCAAAATCGAAGACTCGGTGTGGGATGCCGCAGAAACTGTCGCCGACGCCATGCTCACCCAACTGCCTAGCGTCCGACTTGTATGCGCGGACTTAGGAGTTCATGGTGATTTCCGCGTTCGCAACCTTCTGCCCCTCGCCAGCCGGGACGGCACTGTAGAAACAAAGACGAGGGTCCGAGAAAACGGGTACCTTCTATGGGTTGACCCTTCGAAGGTGTATTTCTCAGCCCGTCTTTCCAATGAACGCATTGAGACCTTAGAAACAGCACAGAAACTGTCCAATCACTTGGGCAGAGGCCTTGTTGTGTCCGATCCATACGCAGGCGTCGGACCAAGTATGGGGGCGTTGCTAAACGAGCCTAATTTAATTCGAGGATACCACGCTGGTGATTTGAACCCAGATGCGGTTGAATTACTCAAAGCCAACCTCGCTCACTTGTCAGAAAAGCGCAAAGGCGTTGACGGCGCCCCAGCGACTCACCTCGATCCATCGACGGTGGTGTGCAAAGACGCCACCTTATGGATGAAGGACGAAGCGTTCTTGCAAAGTTGTGATTTGCTGCTCGTCAACCTCCCCCATGATAGCATCGGCCACCTGCCCAAGGTGCTACCCTTGCTTCGTCGCGAGCAAACTACAGTGCTTCGCGGCTGGGCCATTGTTCAACGGGACCAGCAGGGGGCTGATCAGAAACGCATCCAGGACGCCATCACACAAGCGGGCGGAACCATTCAATCGTTCAAGTTTGACGAGGTGAAAGGATTCTCTGCAAGCAAGAGTTTCATGCGTTTTGAAGTGTGGATGCGCCTTGAGGTTTGAGCGTTGAGTTCATCAATCAGCACCCACTGCGTTGCACCATGCAGAACACAGTCACATGCGTTTGCGGTGTGAAAATAGACGTTGCAGGAGCAACCCCGCGCAAAGACGGCACCAAAGTCTGGTGCAGAGTGTGCGGCACAGTTTCGGTTCACCACCGAACGCAAACAAGCGGTTAATTTCGCCCAATAACGGCGAATCTCGTCGTTGTCTTCGAGTACTTCATCGGCCAATCGGCGCTCGCCAAGGTCCATCCTCATCAAGCGAAGTATCCTCCTCCGGCATACCAGCTCGCAGGGGTTTGAATGGGCTTTTTTCCGGGAGATCTGGCTTACCCTCATTGCGCTTGGCCATGTATTCGCCACCCTTCTTTCTGATGAACACCTCGCTGTATGCGACGATGAAGAGAAGTGCTGAGAGCAACACGTGCCCCTCGACCCGATAGGATTCAAACGGCTGGATGTGCAGCACTTGATTGGTGATGATACCTGAATCAACGGTCGTCTCAACCGTATAGGTTCCCGGCGCCAACTCCCCTTCCCAGTTGGGCGCGCCTTCGGAGAGCATACCGCTGTACTGAGCAACCACATTGCTCGAAGCATCTCGAATTACCCAGGACACATTACCCTCGTCCACTGAAGCACCAAAGAACGACACTTCAAACACGGCTGGCATGGATTTTTCTTGACCAAAAACAGCTGGTAGATCAACGGTCCGGGTTTCAATGCCGTTGTATTCATCATTGATTTCATAGGGTGCTGCGCCTCCTGCAACACTCATCCAAAGGCCATTCAACACCAACAACGCAACCGGCCAAAGCACCAGGTTTACAAGTCGTTTTCGTTCCATGACAGGTTCCTGTTTAGCCCATTTGCTTTTATTGGTATGTATTATTATTCAACCACAGCACCGTTCATACCGATTGATTTCAAAATCCGATTCATCCATACCAGTTTTCGTAACTTTTGCTCGGAGACGGTTGTCGCCGACCATTGGCCAACGACGCGAAGCGAAAACCCCACCAATCGAATTCGTTTTTTTTCAACGCCCATTGCTAAGGCGAAGCAGACAGCCCGATCGCCATCGGTGAATCCGCCAAAATTGTACATTCCATCGATAGATTGTGGTGTTTGATGGCTCAAAATCAAAGCAGGTGGTGCAGAATACTCGGACCAAGACCCGAGCGAATGAAGCCACCTGTCCTGATTGTCTCCGTGTGCATGGGTCACGAGTGTTGCACCTTGCTGTGCGGCCCGGTTCAGATGAATGCCTCCATCAAAATCTGTCACGACGCAGGCAAGCCTGGTGAAATCTTCAAGCACACCGACCGAGCCATCGGCGGCAATGATTTGGCACTCATCTCCGGTAATCGAGGCTACTTCCTCCTCGGTCACAGCAGCACCAAGGATCACGACCTGTTTGGCTTGAATCAATTTCTCCCGAAGCCCTTCAAGGGCTTTCTTTCGACGTTCTGCGCTCCACCCCGTGACGAGTTGGGCGCGAAGTTGAACTTCTTCAGCCATTGCTCGTGCGCTGTTAAGATCGGAAGAAACGCTCCACCCGAAAGCACTTCGCACCTCGTCTTGAACCTCAATGAGGCCGTGAGCAATCGCCTCCTGCATGGGCTTTGCTCCCCCCTCGACCTCATCAAGCATCCGTTGAAGTTCTTATGCGGTCGAGGCGCTTGGGATGACCATGCCCGTCCCAAGGTCCTTGCCGGAACTTGATGATGAGGTGACATTTGCTCGCTACCCGTTCTTACCTCAAGCAAGCGGCTGGATCCAATCAATGGCCGTTGAGCATTCCATCGATTTAGACGAATTACTCGATGGCTCTTGGATGGAAAAAGCCCGATCTAGGGCCAGAATACGCCTTATTGATTCCATACAATCCAAGGAAGGAGTGGAAGTGGTTGGCGGGGACTTATTCACCGAAGAGGGGCGCATCATCGAAGCCTTCTCGTTTTACTATGCTCGCTTGGTGGTGTGCGCTTCGGAAGACGAACGACTGATTGCCCGCTGGGCGCAGGCAGAAGCGGCACGAGCCGAGCAGATTCTCATTAAAGACAGCAAAAACATCGAACAAATCGCTCGCACCTACATCAGCGAACTGGGGCGTCAGGAAGGCAAAGGGGGGCGACAAGCAGCGATGAGCATTGGTTCAAGCACAGTTGACATGCGGGCGCTCCGACAATCTCAATCCGGACCTGTGTGGAACATTGGGTTGAGCGATTTCATCGAAATTTGCCCCAAGATTACCGGTGCCCGATGGCGGCTTCCTAACTGCGATGTCAGCAACGGTTGGGTCACGCTGTTTGACGAACCCACCTACGGTTCCTCAGCCAAACTCGCACGACTTCTACGCGAACGAATCAAGCGCGGTGTCGAACAAGACGCTCTTGAAAAAATGGCGGAAGTCACCACTGATCTCGCCATTCGTTTGGCTGAACCCGTTGGCATGGTGCGCAACCTGATGTCGAACCAAGCCAGCGAAGCCATTGCTCTGGTTGGCGCAGACGAGTCTGACTGGCCGCCCTGCATGCGTAAGGCAGCCTCAGATCTTGCGACAGGCGTCAACCTGAATCATTTTGGCAGGTTGTTCCTAGCTTCGATGTCCGCCGTATTGGCCTTGCCAAAGGAATCCTGCGTTGACTTCTTCAGAGGCGCTCCCGATTTCAGTGAAAGCACCACTAGTTACCAAGTGGACCACGTGTATCAACACGGCTACACACCTTCCGGTTGTGGCAAACTCAAAGTCAATCACAACTGCCCCGTGCTGCCAGGCGACGATCGATTGTGCGATCAGCCGTGGCTGGATCATCCTCTCAAGTACATCCGGGCAACACAGCGCTGGAAAGCTCGAACGCAAAGCAACCAACCACCTGCCCCCAAACCGCCTAGCGAAGAGGCCCCTGACGAGTCGCCGAAGAAGGAACCCTAACCGAAGTCCAAACGCGGTGACGAGAACGCTCCAAAATTGGGCTTTCGCGCGAAGACTTTGAATTGGGTGAACGGTTAGGTCGCTATGACCACAGGTGATTTTTGATGGTGAGAACGCTCGTATTGACAGTTGACCGAGACAACGATCTTGGCATAAAGACTGCAATTCGTGGCCCGGTCATCGGTCGCCGTCAGGTGCTAACTGCGGCCCTAAAATTGGGGATTGCAGACCCGGAAGAAAGCGATACAAACGCGATGCTTGGTGCCCTGTCAGCACACGATAAAATCCTCGAAAAGAAACCCGAAGAAGATGAAGTGGAAATTGCCATTCTCACCGGTGATGAAAAAGTCGGTATCCGTTCAGACCGAGCCATCGCCGCACAATTGGAGGAAGTCGTTGCACAATTCCAACCCGACAAAGCCATCCTCATCACCGACGGGGCAGAAGATGAATCGGTGCTTCCTATCATCCAATCACAAGTGAGAATTGACCACGTCGAGAAAATCATCGTGAAGCAATCAAAGGGCATTGAAGGCACCTATTATTACATCGTCAAGGCGCTTGAAGATCCTAAATGGCGTGCAAAGATCATGATTCCTTTCGGCCTTGTTCTGGCTGTCTTTGGCCTCGGCATCATGCTGCCAAACGAAATAGGTGGATTGCTGATTGGTGGCCTGCCAATGATCACCGGCCTCTACATATTGAGCAAAGGCGCGGGCATCGAAACCACCGTCAACAAAGTTATTCAGGAAATGCGAGAAAACGCTGACGCCGCTATGTTTTCCTCGCTGCTATGGACGGCAACCCTGTTCAGTGCAATTTTTGCTGTCGCTGAAGGCTGGAGAGAATATACGGCACTTGCGGACACGGCCTCCCAATCGATCGTTTGGCTTGAGGCAATCCACAAAGCCCTGGCGTGGATTGTTATTGCCTTCCTCACTTCAACAGCCGGTTTCATGCTTCTGAGGCTCAAGAGAGGTTCGTTCTCTGGCCGCTTGATTGTACTCAGTATCTTTGGCATGGTCGTTTATTCGTTCGTCAACACCGCTCTTGAAATCGCCACAGACGTGCTGGGCGGCACCGCTTACGAGTTCAGCGTCGGCAAGGTGCTTGAAGACTTGACAGACCCGCTGATTTGGGTTGTCGTGCTGTGGATGACGATGACCATCGTTCGCTCCTTACAAGCAAAGCAAGCGCAGGCTGAGCGCTATTGGGGCATTTGATCACAGAATGAACTTCGGCATGTGCCGGGCCATTGTGTTGTGGCCGACCACGCCAACAAGCGCTCCGTCTTCATCGACAACTCCGATTTGATTCAAATCGTGTGTGAGCATCAAAGCTCCAGCCTTGAGCAGCGGCGTGGTCATGTTGACCGTGATTGGTGGCAAATTGACCAACTGTTGGGCTGGAATGCTATGCATCCAAGCAATGTCACGGTTGACCTTTTTCCGAGCGATGAGTTTCAAGACATCGACCGCATGAATGCGCCCCTGTGGCGCTCCTTCGTGGTTGATGACGAAGACGTGGTCCCAATTGTTTGCAGTGAGGTCATCGATGACATCAACCATGGACGCATCGAACCACACCCAGTGTGCTTCGAGCATTGTTTCGCCACACGTGATCGATCTTGCAGTCTCTGCACGTTGCTTTGGTGACATTCGAGCCATGACATCGCGTGTCAATTTCCGGGGTTTGATTTGAGGCATTGAGGTCCCTCTGTTGGTTCCGCGGCGCACGCGCTTCTCTTTCAAGGCTTTCGGCGTCATGATAATTGCCACATCCAAGAAGCGAGGTTCCGGATAAAGGCAACCCCTCCACACAATATAAGTGAACAGTGAAGAATGATGCGAATGCACGCCGAGGCATGACAGCAATCCCACCCGCGGTTCTCCAGGCACTGGCAGCCATGAGCGGGTACGAACAGATGCTTGAGGCAGACCGCATTGCAAGCCAATACGGCGTTTCAAGTGAATGGATCAAGCAACAACTTGCCCCGCCGCAACAGGCTGCAAGCGAACCTGCACCATTTACGCCGGGCTCGAAGGAAGCACCGGCTCTACCGTCTTCAGCAGACCTCCTCGACAAGCAAAACTTCCGGTTTTCCTACGATCCATCTGCTCAAGCTGCCGAACGCCGAAAATCAGTCGAGCAAGCGATTCTATGCCCCTCGTGCGGCGTCGCCCTCGGCATCCCAGCGGTACGACCAATCAAAGTCACCTGCCCACAATGCCTGCAAGAGACCATCTTTCAAGCGTAAGCGCTGAATTGATACCACTCGTATCTCACGCCCAACCATGCGCAACCCCTCGCCCCGCCTTTGGCCCTACACGCCATCCAATTCACCGGTTGCACTGCCTGAAACTCACCTGTTCTATGCTTCATCGGGCCTGAGCGAATTGAGTGCACCATCTGCTGACCCAGCAGTGCGCCAACTCGCTGGCACGGATCTGCAGGCTTACTGCTCATCATTTTCAAATTCAAAAGGAACCGTCGATGAGTTGCTAGCTGCGGAAAAGGCGCCACCAATGTCCCAGCGACGCCCATTTTTGCTGCTTGGGGAACTTGCAAACCCGTATCGATTACAGGACATTTCAATGGGCCCGTTGCCAATTTACACCGTTCGTTTAACAGGCCTGTGCCGAACCTATGCAGACGGATTAGATCCTCGCGACACATACCCCGGCGTACACCACATCACCCTTGCCCGTTCACCAGGCTGGTGGGAAAAGACCCACATGACCATGGCTACGGTTGAACAGATGAAAGCGATGGTGGCGTGGCTCGACAATGGGAAATCAAACACATGGAAGCCTGTCAAACCTGCCGAAGGGAGCCTCCACTTCGAATTTGAATCAATCGAAGTTCCCGCCCACGAAGAGATTGAGTGGGATGGCGAGAATGAAGTCGTCGAACGCCCCGCTCCAAACTTCAGTGGTCCAGAGGTGTCCCTCTCCACAGTAATGGTGCCGATTCACACCCGCCATGGTTGCTATGACAACCGAGGACGTTTGGCCCGAGCAGCCCATCTACCCCAACGTCAATTCCACGAAGGAATGTTCCGCCGTGGCTCTTCTATGAAGTGGAACGACGTGTTAGAAATCGTATGAATTGTGGGCCCCCACGGACCTCCCATCGATGGTTGATATACGCTGAGAACGATGTATATTATGAGCAAGATGAAAGGGAACGGCACGCAAAAAGAAGCACGACTGGCACGACTGAAGAACGAAATTGTAGAGTACGTCTCTACCCAGGATCGATGTTCTGCTGCAGACATCGTTCACCACCTCTCAAATGAGCGCCGAATGAGGAACCACGGCCTTACGGCAAGGAAGGTCGGTTTCTTCATCCCTCGCTATCTTTCGGACCTCATCTCATTCACTCTCGATCATTCTACAGGCAAGCGATTGTACCACATCGCCGCTTGAGCCGTCGCTACCTTCATGCGAGCGACACCCATGCCCTGTTCATGGAATGGCCAGATTGGGTGCGATCCGCCAGCTTATTCCCCTCCCTTTCCGATGCTAGTTTCGAATCGGCACTGCCGGAGTTTCCGACGAATTCCCCCGCTTGGAATCTGCTCGACCCTACTTCCGAAAACGGACTCAAGCATCAATTGAATCGGGCGATTGAAGCCTTCTCACAACCAGTTCAAGATCCAACTCGAAGCGGCGCCACCGTTGATGAAACCAACGGCCCAG
>MDSV01229724.1_pt1 | contig 36517 bp, 24 predicted proteins | sample 810851 | NCBI WGS metagenome assembly MDSV01 (sample SAMN05326640, study PRJNA326480) | marine metagenome | isolation source: seawater | place: Atlantic Ocean: North East | collected 2012 | reverse complement strand
TGAAAGGTGTGGCTTCAAAACACACAAATTGAACCTGTGGTTGACCCTTGCGTTCGGTAGAGCTCTGAAGGCGTGTCTCGACGTCCTTGGTCCTGAACCTCGCATGGCGTATCAGATACGATGTTATCTGGATGCACAGCGACTCCTACGGCAAACGGCGCCCGTCTACGTGGTTTGAGCAACCCGAACACCCGAGACACTCTTGATCGACACTGGGGTCAATTTCACTGGACCGTCTTTTCAAATGGCGTGTACACAAACTTCCAGTGGGCAAATAGTCAGGCAGCAATTTGAGGCGACAATTTGCGGAAAAAAGCTTGTTCTGTAAATTGTCGCCTAGAAACTCTCAGAAACTCTCTAATGTGAATCGAGTTCAACGCGAGTCGTTGTTGTGTCATCACGTTCTCGTTTTTGAGCGCCGACGCGGCTCGCCACCGGGTTGAGACACCCGACTGCGCTGCAACACGCACTTACTGGCGTGGGAAGTGCGGCGACTTCGCGTCCGCCGTCCTCGCGGTCGCACACGCGTCGAGCTCCGAACACTGGCCCGGAGCCGGAGCGTGTCTGCGGGGCTGAGAAAATAAAATGTTCGGTGAAGCGGGAACGCCGGTGCTTCCCGTGGGCTCAGTCACCGTCCGGTTTTCGCGCGAGGTGCGTGACGTCGATCGTCTCCCGCGACGCGCATCCTGCCTCCACCCGCGCACGCGTCGTGCGAACCCACCGAGCGGTCGAATGCGCGACCGATCGAATCGCACCCGCGCGCGCACACCGAGCGCTAGCGCCTTCCGTGCGTATTCCCATGAACATCCGTAGACAAACCTGCATCCGCGCGTCCCTCGGGGCGTCTCCCTGACGCGTCCTCTCCCTCCCTGACCCCACCGTTCGCGCGCGCCGCGGTCGCTGAAACGGAACGAGCAGGGCGGAGATCGACCGCGGCGACGCGCCGATGTGCGGCCGAGCGAGTGCCAAGACGAAACCGTCGCCAAGGCGTTGGTGGTGGAGGTGCGCGCGCGCGCCCCCCGAAATCCCCCAACGCGTCGGAGTCACACTGTGCATTTTTTCCCGATCATCTCGAAAACCCGCGCGCCCGCGCGCGCGGCCCTCCCCTTTCCCCCGGCTGACCCATCGACCGCGCCGTCGCCCACCCGCGCAGGTGTACCCGTCGGAGACGGTGCGGGAGCTCTGCGAGCGGTGCCTCGTGAACCCTAAACTCGACGAGAACCCGCCTGAGGTGTCGTGGGCGAACACGAACCTGCTCCTTTCGGAGCGGCTCACGTGTCTCAACGCCACGAAGCCGTGGCAGCTGAACCTCGCGAAGGGCGAGGAAGAGCTGCTGATGACGGTCCCCGCCGGCGTGGAGATCCGCTCGAAGCCGCTGAGATCGCGACGAGCGTCGGGCGCTGGGGACGCGGGCGCGGCGACGGCGCCGACTTTTTCGAAATCGCCCGGTGCGCGCCGCGTCGAGAGCCAAGACGCGAAAAACGACGACGACGGCGTTTCGGGCGATGAGAAGCCCGGGAAGGTGCGGAAACGCGCGCCGGACCCGGACGCGAACGTGACGGCGAAACCTGCTTCTTCCGATTCGCCGTCTTCGGACGTTTCGGAAAAGAAGCGCGAAACCTCGACGGACGACCCGGACCCGGCGGATGCCATCCGGGAGCCTCCACCCGCGATGGAGGCGGCGGAGGCGCGCGCGGCGGAGGATCTCGCGGAGCACGCCGCCGCGGGCCTGATGGCGGTGGCGGCGGGCCTACCCGCGCCGAAGAAGCGCGGCAGAGGGCGGCCGAGGAAGAACCCGGAGCAGAAGCCGCCGATGGCGGCGCGCGCGCGGGACCCGACGGCGAGGCGCGGGGGAAAAAGCGGGTTTCCCGGCGGGAGCGGAGGCGGAGCCGGAGACGCGGGCGCGTTGAGTCCCGCGCTCCTCTCGCGACTGGATACCCATACGGAAGTTGTGCGGGCGGCGTACGAGGCTGGCCGTGCGGCCGCCGCGGCCGCCGCGGCCGATGTGCGCACGGCGACCGTCGCGACGGCCGCTCGCGCGAACCCGCCCAGCGTGGCGGACATCGTCGACAAGTTTTACACGCACCGGCGCTCGACGACGGCGGAGGAGGCGTTTCCCCTCGACTCGTTCCGGGCCGCCGGCGAGCTCGCCGGCGCGGGCTCGGGAACGGGTCCGACGGCCGCGCCGGGCGCGCCGTCCTTCGACGCGGGGAGCGCAGCGAACGAGAAAGCCCTGTGGCAGTGGAACCAGACGCTCGCGATGCTCTCCGGCCAGGCGGGACACCCGCCCGGCGCGTTCGTCGACCTGTCGTCGCCGTACGCGTCGCTGTTCGCGCCGCCCGGCACGGCGGCGGAGCTGCACCGCGTGCGCGAGGCGAACGAGCGCGCGCTCTCGGACGTGTCCTCCGTCGTGGAGGAGGTGCGGCTGGCCGCCGCGGCGGTGGCCGCCGAGGGCCACGGCGCGAGGGACCCGTCGGCGCGCGCCGCCTTTGTCGCCAAGGTGGAGCGCGTGCTGCGCGTGGCGGACGAGAAGAAGAGCCGGATCCCGACGTCTCAGCGCGTGGAGACGGCCAAAAACGTGCTGGCGCTGCGCGCGTGGGTCAAGACGCAGCTCCACGCGCGCATCAAGGAGCTCGCCACGCGCGCTTGGGAGCCCAAGCCGCGGGAAACCGCCGGGGCGCGAAGCTCGAAAGCCGCCGCGAAGGATGAGGGGCGTACGCCGGCTCCGGCTGAGGAGACGCCCGCGTTTTCCCTGCTCGCCACCGTAGCCGCGGCGAGCGACGGCGAGCGAGGGGCGTTCCCGGCGATCTCGTCCGACAGCGACCCGACCGAGGCGTGACGCGTTTTTGGATGGCTCGCGCGCCGGGTCGTGAAGCCTGGCGCGCGCGTGGTTCGCCGCGAGGCGCGTCGAGTCGAAGCGACGAGCGAGTGTAAAGGGATCCCTTGTGCGTACAAAGTACGAGTTATTTCTCTTTCAAGACAAAACGAAAGCTCCCGTCCGAGACGGATGTGGGTTGCGCGGCTTTCGTCTCTCGCGCGCGCGCAAACGCGCTCAAAAGGAGTTCAGTGCGTGCGCATCGATCGATCACGGGAAGCGTCTCTCGCGCCGAACGCACTCTCCCGATGATAATCGAGGTAGGGGCGACGAAGGACGCCGCTTTCTCCGCTCGGCTCACGCCGCGGCGAGCGCGAGCGCGAGCACGAGCGCCACCGCCGCGAAAGTCGCGCGCGGGTGAGTCGCCGCGGAATGATCGTGGTCGTCGTGATCGTGGTCGTCGCCTTCGTCGTGGAAATGCACGGACCCCGCCTCGCATGAGCCGTGGTCTCCACCGATCATCCACTTGCCATTTGGCATTTCGTGGCTCCCTTCGCATCCCATGGCGAGCGCGCGGTGGTTGGCCTCCGCGGCGGTGTCTTCCATAGTAAGGGTGGTGTTGAAGCAAGTGAAATCACCGTCAGCGGTGGCGCCCTCGGCGGTGCACTTGAGCTCGCACACGTCCGAGGGGCAGGGCACGACATGCGTGGGGGTGGCGTGGTCGGCGACGTCCATGATGTGTTCCTGAGTCAGAGTGCACGTACTGAGTTCGTCGCTGGCCACGTACTCGTCGGCGCCGCAGGGGTGCTGCGTTCAGGGGAAAAAAGTGGGTTTTCGGAAGATGATCGGTAAGATTCGCGTCGCGCTTTCGCCGGCGGCGGAGGGAGCCACCCCGGCGGAGGACGGGTCACGAGCGCGGGAAGCACCCGGTGAGCGGCGTTCGGTCGGGAGAGGCGAAAGCGCGCGATGTTTCCGCTCGCGGTCGGGGAAGAGAGACGTCGTTCGGTGAGGGCGCGTACCGCCGCGTCCGCCGCGGTGGGGCACGGCGCGGTGCAGGCCCAATCGACGGGGGTCTCCTCATCGTGTTCATCGTGGTCATCGTCCTCCTCGGCGCGCGCGCTCGCAAGGAGCGCGAGCACGAGGGCGAAGAAAAGAACGCGGAGGAAGGAGGAACGAGCGGTAGACATGGTCGGTCGAGTGCGTGCGCGAGGTGGTAGTGTCGCGCGATGCAGAGCGCCACGCGTTTTTGGAAATAACGGTGCAGGCGCCAGGTGGCTGGCCAATCAGATCAACGCGCTGAAACTGCGCCGCCATGAAAACACATTTCGCAGAATGCAACGGTTCAGTACGGTCTAATGACTGAAGCGTTCTGCGGTTGAGATATTTCGTAACGCTTCGTTTTGGGGGGTTGCCTTCAAAGGGTTTTTAATCTGGGAGTTATGCATTCGTCTCCTTTTTCGGTCGCTCCCCCCGAGCGCTCGCCGCGAAGAACCCGCCCCCCCCACAGTGATGTATATACCGAGTAGATTTTTCACTCACTCGCGTCTCGTGACGCCAAAAAAAAGCTCGGATCGGCCTGAAACTCGCGCGCGCCGACTCCAGCGCCGAGACGCCCCCATCCCTTCGACGCGCGGGAGTACCGTCCTACCGCGCATCCCAAGCGCAGTATCTCACGCGCGCCGGCAGAGTGAACGCGCGCGTGCGCCATGCCCGAAGGCGATCTTCGCGACCTGTACGGTGTCGTGCGGCGCGTTTCGTCGGGACGATGGCGATCCGGGGTGCGCCTGACCGCGGAGGAGGACGGCGAGGCGCTCGAGGAAAAGTACGGCGAGAAGTGGCTGGGGAGGTCTACCACGAGCCACCCGAAGCCACCGAAGGTCCCGAGCGAGGCAGGGATCTCCGCCGAGGCGGTCGCGCCGGAGAGCGCTGCCGCAGATGACGTTTCGCGCCACGACGAGGACGACTCGGGACGTCCCGAAGAGTCGGGGAAAGAATCGCAAACCGAGCCGGCGACGCGAGAGGACCTGGAAGACCTCCTGCGCGAGGCGGAGTCCTGGGAGGATGCGCCCAAGACGGACGCTGCGGAGGCGGCGAAAGCGGTTCTGGAAGCCGAGGTGGCGCGGGCGGAGGCGCAGGCGACGCAGGAGGCTGCCGCGGCGAAGGCCAAGTCGGAGGCGCGGGCGAAGCAGGAGGCTGCCGCAGCGAAGGCCAAGGCGGAGGCGCGGGCAAAGCAGGAGGCTGCCGCGGCGAAGGCCAAGGCTGACGAAGCCGCGGCCGTGGCGATGGCCAAGGCGGAGGCGGAGGCGAAGCTTCCCGAGAAACCGCGACCGGAGCGCGTGAAGACCTCGCACGACAGTTTCAGCAGCATGCCCACGACATCCCCCCGCGCGAGCGACGACGGCGCGCCGGAGGCGACGGTGAAGTCGGCGCTGGAACCGCTCCCCGAGCCGATTGCCTCTAAGGAGCCGAGGTTCGCGAAACTGCGCGTCGCGCTCAGCCGCGCGGGGGAGATTGCGAAGGACGCGCGCTTCGCCAAACTGCCTCTGATGTCCCGGCGGACGCTGCGGCGGGCGGAAACGGCGCTGTGGAAGCTCGGGTTCTTCTGCGGCGGGTTCCTGGGAGCGCTGGCGCTGTCGAGCGCGAAACCTGCGCCGACCAGGCGGACCGCGCCTAGGAAGAAACCGGCGCCGAAGACAACTGTGACGGAGGAACCGGCGCGCGGCGGCGGCGGCCGCGCGGACGTCGCGTCGCCTCGAATCTTGAAAGAAGTCTTCTCTCCTTGAACGCGCGCGATGCGATGCGATGCGATGGGACGCGTGTGCGACGATGTGTCGTTCTGTGCTGTTTTGATTTCATCAAATAAGGTCACGCGGCGACGGGTGCTCGTCGGGCGCGTCCCCCCGCGCGTCGCGCGTTTCGGGACGGCCTTCATCTGCATCACGATTCTTCGTCACGCGTCACGTCGGTCCGCTTGTCTTCCGCGCGGTCTTCCCGTGCCCTCGCCAGTCTCGACCTGTGCCTCGCGCCGAACACGTAGTACACCATCTTCGACGCGGTGTGCTTCACTCACGCTCGGTGCTCCTGGACGGGAAGGGGAGTATGGCGATGTCAGTCGCAGGGAAAGAGGGCGAAAACTTCATCCGCGACACACGCTCGTCGCACCAGGAACGAGGCGTTCACGAACCGGTCGATGTGGCAGCTCAAGCCCCCGGCGAAAACGGAGGCGCACGGCGGTTTGTCGTCACGCGTCGACGCGCACGCCGCGGGGTCATCTTCACGGCTCATGCTCCTCACGGGCCGGACGCGTCCGAGAAAGTGAGACGGGCGTGACGACGGGTGTATAGCGGAATACTTCTAATCGCGTCGACTTCCATCGAGCGGTTCGCATCCGGATACAAGTTAGGACCTATCTATGCACGCGTCACTTGGTCATCTGCTCCTCGATCTCCTCCAGCGTCTTTCCCTTGGTTTCCACGACAGTGAGGTAGATGGACAGGAGCGCGACGACGCCCATCGCGCTGAAGAGGTAGTACGTCCCCGCCTGGCCGAAGGTGTTGATGATGGTGGGTAGGTACAGAGACACGACGAAGTTGCTTCCGAAGTTGGTCAGGGTCGCCGCACCCACCGCGGCGCTACGCACGCGCTGGGGAAAAATCTCGCCGACCAGCAGCCAGGCGATCGGCCCGAAAGAAACCTGGTACGCGCCGACGTACATGAACACGGCGACGACGGACGCGTTGGCGGTGAGCGGCGCGTTCGCCGCGTCCCCGGCGGCGAGCGTCGCCGAGCACGCGCCGAGGACCGCCGTCGCCAGCGTCATGACGCTCACCCCCCCCAGCAACAGAGGACGTCTACCTAAGGTGTCGACGTACTTCACGGCGAACCCGGTCATAATCAGCTTGAACAAGCCGAGAATCACGCTCACGCCGGCGCCTTGGTCGGAATCGTATCCGGCGGCCTCGAACACCTGCTCGGCGTAGTACAGCACCGACGGCTGGCCGGTGATCTGCTGGAACAGCACCACGGACAAGCCGACGTACAGCGGTTTCAGATTCCGCCTCTCGAAGAGCTCCGCGACGCCACCAATAGGCGTGTCCGCGCCGGACGGCGCGACCATCGCCCGGACCTCCCGGTCGAACGCGTCGCCCACCGCTGAGCGCCCGCGGACGCGCCGGAGCGCCGTCCGGACCTCCTCCTCCGACCCGCCGTTCTGCGCGAGCCACCGCGGCGAGTCCGGCAGGGTGGCCATCCCGACCGCGAGCGCGGCGGCGACGAGCGACGACGAGGAGAGCAGGGTCCGCCAGCCGCCTTCCTCGCCGACGATGACGTAGCTGCCGAGGTACCCGAGCAGGATCCCGCCGACGATGAAGCCCTCTTTGAGCGAGATGAGCAGGCCGCGAACGGACGACGGCGCCGTCTCGGAGAGGTACATGGGCGCGGCGTGCATGGCGAACCCGATGCCCAGCCCGTACGCGAACCGGCCCGCGACGAGGGCTTCCAGCGAGGGTGCAAGCCCCTGGGAGGTTGCGCCCAGGAAGTACAACGCCGCGGCGAGCTGGAGCTCGCGCTTGCTTCCGAGTTTGTCGCCGACGGAAACCGCCGCCGCTGCCGACGCCGTCAGCGCGCCGGCCAGCGACGCGCTCACCACCTGTCCCGTCTGGAACGGATCGAGACTGTACCAGTCCGTGCCGCTCGTCACCGGGCTGCTCAGGTTCGCGAGCGCCCCGGAGGTGACGCCGATGTCCCAGCCGAAGAGCAAACCGCCGATCGCGGGGAACACGAACGCCAACCCGGTGGCGCGCCAGTCCACGGGGAGCTTATTTTTGGAGACCGCCGTCTTGTCGGGTAACAGCTGCGCCTGCTCGGGGTCCACCTCCTCGAGCGACGGACGACCGTCGTCGTTCATGCTCATCCGAGGAGAGACGACATGTCTGGTGCGCAGCATGCGAGTGTTGAGGCTCCCGGAGGAATCGAGGGAACGTCTCGCGCGAGTGTTCACGCGCGTGTCTTCTCCGAGACGCGTCGCGCCCCGGATGGGTGACGCTGTGAAATTTCTACACGGAAGGCTGGCGCGCGTCCAGGACGTGTCGCGGACGCGCTTCCTTCGATGCGCGCGGGGAGACGTCGCAACAGTCGAAGTGACACTCGAGTGAGTGAGGATCATTCCCCTAAACACGCGACGGACGCCGTGTCGCGCGACGTGGACTCTGGAGCCTTTCGACTTCTATCCGAGAAGATAGTGGAACACGCCACCCCGTGATGCCGTGAAATGCAAATGCGCTCGGCTGCGTCACGCGAAAAAAGCAGTGAACGAGGCAGTTGGCGCTCCTCGCCGCAGTGAGACGTGCACCCGCGGGCGTCGCGTTGGAAGGACTCGGGCGAGCATGAGCTGTTATCTGACGAGCACGCAGAAGCGCTTCTGGATTCTGTCCAGCGAGGACATCGAGAAGCGGCGTTCGGACGCGAGGAGGCGCGCGATCGAGAGCGCGCAGGAAGCGCGAGCGAGCACCGGGGAGCCGTTGCAGACCGACGGCCCCGAACCCCTGACGGACGAGGAGGAGACGCTGCTCCGAAGGTACTACGAGGCGAAGATCCTGAAAGTGTGTGCGGCGTTCAGCCTACCGTCCAAAGTGCAGGCGACCGCGGTGACGCTGTTCAAGCGGTTCCTGCTCGGTACCAGCCTGCTGCAACACAACCTGAAGGTGATGATGCTCACATCCATCTATGTTGCGTGCAAGGTTGAGGAAAACTACGTCAGTGCTGAGGAGTTCGGAAAAGGCATGCACGAGGACGCGTCGCGCGTGCTTAACGCCGAGCTCACGCTCTTGGCGGGTCTGCAATTTCAGCTCGTTACGTACTCGCCGTACCGCGCCGTGAACGGGTTCCGGTGCGACCTGGAGGAGAAAACCGAACGCGGCGATCTGGAGGGGCCGGCGACGCCGCGAGAAAACCTGGACGAGTGCGTCGGGCTAGCGAGAAGGACCGTGGACAAACTCATGCTAACCGATGCGCCGTTGATGTATTCCCCCGGGAAACTGGGACTCGCCGCATTCCGTGCGGCAGGCCGCGAGCTCGGCGTCGACACGGTGGTTCGGTACGTGGAGAGCGTGAAGGAGGGAAAGGAGGACGCCGACATGGACGGGAGCCTGAATGCGCTTGACGAGATTGTCCGAGTCGGGGGAGACGAGCCGAAGGAAGAGGTGGTGCGAAACATCGATAAGAAGTTGAAGACGTGGCGGACGTCTAACCCCACGTCTAAGGGTGGAGGAGACGGCGAGGCTCAAGAGGGGAGAGAGGTGAAGCGACACAAGAGCGCGAGCAAAGCAGCGCGAGACGCGGAAGACGCGGCGCTCGACGGATCTTAACGCCAAAGAAGCTCTTCTTCAGGAAACGTTCTTCGCGCGCTGCAACGAGCTAGCCAAACGTACACACGCGCATCAAGCCTAACAAACTCGCCAGCGTCTCCGTGAACATCACGGGCGCTTGGCGAATGCGTCGAACGGACGTTTCCGTCGCCGTGATCTCCGCGAAGGTCATCGCCGTGGCGTGGTACGTCAGCGGGACGAGGGGAGGCTCAAATCCATCGCTCCGCGCGCGCACCGCCGCCGCGCCCGTGTTGTCACGTCCCTCCGCCATGTGAGTCTCGATCGACCTTGAAAGCGCGCCAAGCTTGTGCCTCGCGTCCACGACGGCAATACCCTTCGTCTTGCGCAGCAAGGACAGGACCACGCCTTCGCGCTCGCGCTGGAAAATCTTGAACACATCCTCGCCGGACACGAGGTCGTAGTCGTTGACCTCCGCGACGCGCACGAGAGCGTCCTGCGATCCGACGTCTCCGTTGAACTTGCACGACGCCACCGCAAACGACGGCGCCAACGTCGCGACGTCTCTGCAAAACTCGAGTTCGAGCTTCTCATCCTTCGGGGCTTTTCCCACGGACGCGCAGCTCCGATCGTCAGGGGTGATGCGCACGCCTCGCTCGGCGAGACGCGCGAGGAGCTCGCGCGCGCGCATCTTCGTCCCGACGAGCGTCTCGAGCTCGAGGACGGGAACGTTTCGCAGCGCACACCAACCGGCGCCGACTTCAATCTCCAAGCCGGCGCCCGCAAAGCGGTCGTTCCCGGGAACGATGGACACCGTACACACCTCGCCCGACGCGTCCGGACGCACGCCCCACGAGGTGTATGGGATGTACTCGGAGCGGCTTTGCAATAAAGACAAGTGCCCTAGCTTGACGGTCGTGTACGTCAACGTGCCGTTTTCGACGCGCACGTCGCTCACGCCGTCCGTTCGCCACCGTCCGCCGGACTCGTCCCACCAACCTACGCGGGGCTCCGGGTCAGACAGGACCAGATCCTCGGAGAGTCGATACGACACGGTCACAGGAGGCGCGTCGAGGTCCACGGAATCGAACGATTTCGGCTCAGATCCTGTCGCCGGGATGGGGTATGGGACGCGCCGGACATTTGCGGTGAGCGGCGTTACCGCGCGTAAGGTCCAATCGTTGACCACCTCGGGAAGCGGCGGTAAAGTGAGGAGTTCCAGGGTGAGGACGCCACCTACGGACTCAACCGGACCGAGGGGTTTCGATTCAGCCACCACTGGCTCGGGCTCGGACTCGACGGGTGCTTCTTGCACGGGAGCTTCTTCTCCGGATTCATCCTCCGTCGGTTTGGTCTCGCCGTCGCCGCCTTCTTCCTCGGCTTTCGTCTCCGCGGGATCCGTTTCGGTTGTTTCTGTCTGCGCGGGCGCCGCGTTTTCTTTTTCGTCCTCCTCCTTTGCCGGTTCCTCGGCCGACGCTTCTTCCGTCGCGTCCTGAGGCACGTTCAAAGACGCCTCCGCTTCAGTCGGCTCGTTTGGGGCGGTATTATCCGCGACATCAGATGCTTCATCCGCGGCAGAACCCTGTCCAGCGTCCTCAAAACTTTCAAACTCACAATACGTCCGGTGAAACGCGCGCATCGCGATGGTCGCCATCGACAGTTCCTTGGGGAGTTCCAGCGACAAGCTGTCAAACCCCGGAACCTCGATCGCCTTGAACCGAGGGTTCTTGACGTGATTCATCCATAGAGCGTATTTGAAGTCGTCACGAACGCAGTTGACCAAAATCTCGCCGTCTTCGTTCTGGTGCTTGTCCGCGGTGTGTAGCAGGTATGCGGTCGCGCGATCCACAGTCGTCTCCGTCAACTCTCGCACACGGCGACGACACGTCACGAGCGCCTCCGCGTCCTCCGTTTTTCCTTCAGACAATGCCCAGTCTCGGTATAGTTCGGCCTCTAGCACGATCAGCTCGTGGCTTTCGGCTGTGTCGAGCGCCTCATTCAGAGAGGGTGAAACCGTCTCCGCGAGGGTCGTCTCGTATCCGAGCACCTGCCTCTGTTCGCGAGGGTCCGGGCGAGCGCAGCACGACGAGAAGCGCTCCCACTCGTACGCTTCCTGGTCAGCCGTCCGGCGGGTAGACAGTTCTTCAGCGCGGGCAAATTCGAAACCCTCTTGCGCCTTGGCTTGCGCCGCGAGGATGGCATCCGCCGCCGCGACGCGCTCGGCTTCCTCCGCCGCAAACACCGCATCCTCGGCTTCGCGTTTTTTTCTCGCGATCTCTGCGAGCCGCTGACGCTCCTCTTCCTCCGCCGCAGCTGCAGCAGCAGCGGCTGCCGCCGCGGCTTTCTTCTCGGCGAGTTTCTCCTTCTTACTCTTCTTGTCCGGCTGCAACGTCCGGAGGAGACGGGGGAGGAGATGGATACTGCAGGTCAGCAACCGGAGCGGCGACTGTTGGACTGAACGTCCGAAGAAGGAGAAATCCGGGCGTAGGGGTAGAATGCAGCGGAACGGGGCGAGAGAGCGGCGAGCCTGGGACGAACCATCTTGACTCCCCGACCGACAAGTTACGTATACCGCGCACCGAGGCGTGCCTTTCGCGGGACAGCACTTACGCTGCCACGTGTCCGCACGCCCTTCGGTCTGGTCGTCGAGGCTCTCCTCGACTCCTAAATGTGGATCGGTCGTGGTGTTGAGTCGCACAAGGCACAACGGCGTGATTCTCCGGTCGTGTCTTTTTTCCCTAGGGCACCCCTGTGTCAGGACGACCACGACACAGGCACGCGCGCGTGCGATGAGCCTTCGTCGCGCCGCGGCTCGAGGAGCGCGTATGGCATGGAAATGCGCGGCGACGTCAAGCACGAGGACTTGGCGTCCCTTGGAAATGACTGAGTTGGCGTGCGCATCACGGGAGTTGGCTCGGTGCCGACGTGATCCCAGAAACTTCGCGTCGAGCCCCATCGAGGACAGCGATATCTTCGGCGTGGGAGGCTCTCAGGGTATCGATACGTACACGAGTAAGGGTTTTGTCATTGGAGGGGTGGAATATCAAGGGAATGTGTTTTTGTATCAAGAACTGTCGTTGTTGTGGGGGGTGAAGACGGTGGAGGAGATCACGCCGGACGCGCTCGTTGCCGCGCACGTCGTCGACCCGGCGCCCGATATTCTTATCGTGGGGTGCGGGAACAAAATAGAGGCACTTCCAGCGGAGACGCTCGAGTTTTTTCGAAACACGGAAACGATGCTGGAGGTGTTAGACACTCCGAACGCGATAGCGACGTACAACATACTTGTGCAAGAGGGGAGGCAAGTAGCAGCGGCGCTTCTTTTGCCTTCGGCGTGAATTTGTGCGACGAGAGTGAAACGAGCAGCACAACGTGTAATGAATAGCTACCAGTAGTTAGTTTGCAACTTTCGTGCATTGTACCCACGCATCTTGCATGAGTCGCGAGATTACCCGCGGTATCCTAAGAACCATGGTCGATCTCGCAGCTAGCCAGCTAGCGTCCATAAGCGACTGCGCAGCTTCAACGCGGTGCCGCGAGAAAACAGCCTGTAAAACTGCACTGTAGAAAATCGGCGATCTCGAAAATCGTCTCGAAGACTTCTCCACATTCGAAGCGCGCGACCCTTCGTGCACCACCTCACTAGCCGGGGTGGGCGCAAGGGGGTAGGACGGCACCCCGCGCTCTAAGATGGACTCGGGCAAGGACGATGGCGTGTTTTTTAGCAGCGACGTGGACCTTGACGTTCGTCTGAAGGTGCGTGCCGCGCAGTCGAGCCCGTCTTCTAGGAATTCGCAACTCAAAAAGGACTTCTCTCGCTCACGCGCTCTTCCCCTTCACTTCCAACTTCGCAGGTTACTGAGTTCCACGGCCGCTTACCTACGGTGCGTATGCAACCTCACGACTGACGCTCGGTGTTCAAGGAAGTATCTTCCCACGCCCTGACCCCGCCTACTCACCTCTCTCGCACCTCAGGAACTCTTGTCGGGGAAAGGCCAAGCCGAACTCAGCGTTACCTTTCAGTTGTTCGCGGAAGACGAGCCGTTGACTACGCCAACCTGCATTGCCGCTGGGACGTTTGAGCAAGGCACCGTGGTATGGGGAGAGACGCTGTTTTTCCCAATAAAGTACCGCGACTTGTCTGGAAATGCGAGGCTCGACATCAAGGTCTGGAACGCGAGAAACATACGAAGGCGCGAACTCATCGGTGAGGCGACGTTCCGCTTGTTTGACGAGCACCGTTCGCTTTTACGGGGAAACCAGCGCATTTCTCTTACGCGCGCGCACGAAGGGGAACTCGCGATACAGCCGTCAGGACTCGAGACGACATCGACGTCTACGGAGTGGGGCGATCTGGATATTCTCGAGTCGCGGCTGAAAAGCTATGAGCATGGTGATATCGAAGCGGTGGATTGGTTGGACAGATTAACGTTTGCGAGAATCGCGCAGATACGAAGTGCCCGTCGCGCAGAACAGTATGCACAAGGACAGATGGATATTCACGTCGAACTCCCGATGTTCTCAGCGCCCGTGATGTTTCGGGAACACGTACTCATGTCGTCTGCGCCCTGCATGACACCTCGTTGGGATCAGCTCATCTGGCTCGTGGACAGTGAAGTAAACATGGGCCTGGAGAACCCGGCGGAGCGCAAGCATCAGAAGCTCACGCGCAGCGTCGCTCGAGGCGTGGTAGACCACGACCTGAAACCGAATGGAAACGAAAAACGCAGTCTGGCGGCGACTATTCGCTTGCCTCCCACTCGCGTGCTGGGCGCAGAATACAACGCCCTGCTGTGGAAGTTTCGTTTCTCTTTGCGGGCGGAATCCGACGCGCTCACCAAGTTCCTAAAGTGCGTCGATTGGGCCGACGCCGAAGAGGCGAAAGCTTCCATCGAGCTAATGTATCAGTGGGCACCGATCGATCCAGCTTCAGCGCTCGAGCTGTTATCTCCTACTTTCACGAACACCGATGTGCGAAAATATGCCGTCTCGGTCCTGTCGGATGCCGGGGATGACGAACTAATGGGGTATCTGCTACAGCTAGTGCAGGCGCTGAGGTACGAGTCGGAGGACGACAGCCAGCTGGCAAGGTTCCTCGTCGACCGCGCCGTCGTGAACCCGGTGTTGGCAAACTTTCTGCACTGGTACCTCGTCGTGGAGTGGGAAGATCCAACGTTCGCTCCTCGATCTGCGCACACGCATCAGCTTTTCGAGGAGGCTTGTCGATCGACAGGCGCGGTCGGTGAAGAGCTGTGGGACTCTTTGCGGCGACAAAGCGAGCTCATGGCGCAGCTTACGGCCATCACTCGTGAGCTGAACGCGTTGGGACGGGGTCAGCCTAAGAAAGTCGAGCGGCTGAGGGGCATCCTCTCCGACCAAGGCGCCTTCGGTGAACTCGCGTCCTTCTCTTCACCTCTTCCTCTGCCTATCGATCCCACTTCCACAGTGACTGGAATTATCCCGGAGCAGAGCACAGTTTTCAAGTCCGCTCTGAGTCCGCTGAAACTCGCGTTTCGCACGTCGAGCGATGAGGTGGTGAACATGATTTTCAAGAAGGGCGACGACTTGCGACAAGATCAATTGTGCGTACAGATGATCTCCCTCATGGATCGGCTGCTGAAAAGAGAAAATCTCGATTTGAAGTTGACCCCGTTCCGAGTGTTGGCCACCGGTGGGGATACGGGATTGATCGAGTTCATCCCCTCTCAGGCCATGGCGGATATTTTGGCGGAACACAAGACGTTGACGAAATACCTCGCGATACACAATCCGGATCCGGACGGGCCGTACAGTTGCTCAACAGATGCACTCCTGAAGTTCGTCAAGAGCTGCGCCGGGTACTGCGTCATCACGTACATCCTCGGAGTCGGTGATCGGCACTTGGATAACTTGATGCTTGCTCCGGACGGACGCATGTTTCATATCGATTTCGGTTTCATGATGGGACGCGACCCGAAGGTGTTCCCGCCGCCGATGAAGCTGTGCAAGGAGATGGTGGAAGCCATGGGCGGAACCGACAGCGCGTTCTTCGGCAGGTTCAAGACGTATTGTTGCGAGGCGTACAACATCCTGCGAAAGCACGTGGTGCTAATCTTAAACTTGTTCAGCTTGATGGAGCACTCGAACATTCCCGATATCTCGCAGGACAGCGAAAAGGCCCTCCTGAAACTCGAGTCTAAGTTCGCGCTCGATCTCGACGATGAAGCGGCGATGCAACACTTTCAAGTGCTGATCAACGAGTCCACAAACGCTTTGTTCCCGCAGTTCTTCGAGACAACGCACAGATTTGCACAGTACTGGCGGTGACAATAAGCGTTTTAGAATTTTAAAATAGCACTACCTAGCTAGCTAGTCTTGGTCCATGTCGATATTGTTCGGCTTCTGAGAAACAGAGGTGGCGTTGAACGTCGCCTCTCTCACTACCCTGTCATAAACGCTCATTGCCGCGACCGATCCTTCTCTCGACATCAAAAGCTTCTCGAGCTCCTGATACGTCGGCCTCGTCTCGAACGTCTGAACGCACTCCGGCATCGTGTCGGCGGTCATCTCGGTAAGGATGAAGAGTTGCCACGGATGCTGGTACGATTTCAGCAGCCGCACGGTCTCTCCCTGAATGCGCTGCTCGGAGAGCCAATACACCTGCTCGAACTGTGCGAGAAACTCTTCATTTCTTTTCTTCCACGGACCGATTCCGAGATCGCTGATGAGGTTCGAGCCGTCGTTGTTGGTTCGAATCTGAGAGTTGACCAAAGCGAGAGGCCCGCTCTTCTTGCCCTTACCGGCGATATTCTTCAACTCAGGCAGGATCTCTGCGGTCGGGAACACCATCGCTTGCGCACCCTCGGTGGAGAGCAACACAACCGCGTCAGCATCTTCAATGATGCGTTGCCTGACGTCCGCCTTCTCGTCGGTGCCGATGTTCTTCAAGAGCTCACCCACCATCGGCGCGATGGCTTGGTACTGCTGACGCACGCCGCCCGGCCAGTCATCGAGATCAGTCGCGCCGATAAGAGGAAGATTAAATTCGATCGAAACCAGTTCCTTACCGTCGGCAGTGGCCCTGCGGACCGCCTCGGCAGCCTGCGCGACCTGTTCTTTCGGAGATCGAGGAAGCCTCGGCGGAGACGTCAAGGCCCCGTCGCAACGTACCACGCCTGGACCTCTATAGCTGATGCAACGACGGGAAGTCCTCCATACGCGAGCGCTCATACCCTTAGAGGGCTGTTGCGTCGTGAACCCGACATGTGACGCGGCCGCCATAGCCATGGCTAGCGCGTGTCTATGTGTGGCCACCTTATCGGATCTACCTCCCCTTTGATGAAACGCCGAGGCCAGTTGTCCTCGCGAGAACGCCGAGCGAACGAGAAAAATGTGTTCGACTCGCAGCCTTTAGGCGAGGATGAAAGATGGAAGAGCGAAAAAAATCAAAACGCACTCGGCACCCGTATTGTTTATTCGCCGCCGCCGCCGCTGCACGGTCACAGGGCGCAAGCACCAAAAGCGCGCGAGCGCGCGGTTTTCAGCTCAACGGACGAGTTCGAAGGGCTTCCAAAGCTTCCTTCCTTCGGTGTGCGTGAGCACGGCGTGCATCTCCAAGTACGATTTTACATCGCGCACGAGGCAGTGCTGCGACGGCGTTAGCAGCCGGAAAATCTCGACGCCATGCAAGGCGACGATGCGTGGCAGTTTTACAAGGGGAAGAACATCCTAGCTCCTATGGTTCGGGTGAATACATTCCCCACTAGGCTTCTCGCAGCAGAGTACGGGGCCGATATCGTTTATTCCGAAGAGCTCATCGATAGGAAGTGCGTTGGACTCGGAGATCTTCCCTCTGTCCTCGACACCTTTTCTTCGTTCACGGTTTCACTTACACGGACACGGTTCCAACACCGCTGTCTGACGTATGAATGAGTTCTCGCGCGGTGCTGACCCTCCTTTATTCACTTCCGCACCACCTTTCAGATTGATGCTCTGCAAACGCGTCGAGAACGAGGAGTGGGGCACGGTTGACTACATAAACGATAAGCTCCCAGAAGAAAACTTGAACCGCATCGTGTTTCGCACGCGGAAAGAGGTTCGTAGACGACCGCCGACCCCCTTTGAGTGCTTCACGAAAGCAACACGTCCGTGTGCTGACCCATTAACCTCTATGAATCGTAGGAGAAAGAACGTGTGGTCCTGCAACTCGGCACTGGCGAAGCTGGTAGAGCGATGAAGTGCGCAGAGCTTGCGTGCAAAGACGTGAAAGCCATCGATATCAACATGGGTTGCCCTCTGAAATTCTCCATCAGCAGCGGTGCTGGCGCTGCATTACTCAAGAAACCAGACACAATAAGGGATATCCTTACGACGTTACGAAGAAACTTGCCTAGTGAGGTGGGCGTAACGTGCAAAATCAGACTGCTCGACAGCGTCAAGGAAACGATCGAGCTCGCGCAAGCAATAGAGAAAACCGGCGTGTCTGCCTTTGCCGTGCACGGAAGGTATGTCCACCAGCGGCCAAGGGATCCGGCGCACTGGGACGCCATCAAGCAAGTCGTCGAGTCTGTTTCATGCCCGGTGATAGCAAACGGTGATGTCTTTGTTTACGAAGACTTTGAACGCATACGAGAATCGACAGGTGCAGCCGCTGCGATGGCTGCTCGTGGTGCAATGTGGAACCAGTCAATCTTTAGCAAAGACGGATTGATACCGCCGCGTGAGAACTTGATGAAGCTCATGACAAAGTGTCTCGAATGGGATCATTCAGTGAAAAACACCAAATATCTCGCGAGGTAAGAGCTGCGCACGTAACTTGCTGAGGACATCTCCGCGAAACATTCAAACAGCGCGCTGACATGTATTACTTTCTTCCAATCTTTTCATTTCTTCAAATCGCAGAGAAATCTTAATCAAATGTACTGGGCTGGAGAACGAAGAAGGGAGGGCATTGAACAAATCGAATACTGTGGCAGAAGTGGGGAAGGTGTTCGACTTGCCGGATGGTATCGTCGGACGCAATCGTCTGGCCCCGCTGAAACGATCTTTCAACGAAGTCGGTGATGATACTTCATAGCGACAATATTAGCTTAGCTTCCAGAACTTTCGTGTCTTTGCTCGTTGCATTAATCGTTTAGCATGTCGATATCTTTTAGCGAGTTTGCTATGAAAGATTATCCTCCGCAGAGAAGGTAACATCTTCCTCCTCGCGGTTCACGCGATGTTTTCCGGCAAGACGTCATGTAAGCGCTAAAGATACCATCGCTCGCTTGACAAAGTTATGCGCGCTATTGAATGTATTTGGTATGCGCTTTGAATCTCTAATACTTTTCAAAATCGTATACGCGCTCACTCGGTATGTGTTTTGAATCTATCGTGCGTCGTGGCGCGCGCTATGCCTAGAGTTTGACATCACCGAAACTAATACGGACTATTGTATCGATATGACGGCGGCTGTGCCCCTCTCCGGACACCATCGTCTGTACCTGCTAAAGGATATTGACTAGAAAGTGAAGCGTTACGATACGTACCAACGCCGGGAATAGGCTGCCGCCGCTCTAAGGGAGGAAGCTTCAGTTCCGCAACACCCATGGAAGACGGTTGTAGCATTGTCGAGCGATAGCGAGCGTTTCCTCCGTAACTCCCCAGGTGTTTCCCGCGAACCGGGATATCACCTCTTTCGTGCGCGCTCAATGTGCGCGAATACTGTCCCTCTCCGTGCCGCAAACCAGCTGCTGGCGCGCCGTAAGTGTCCTTTCTCGCAATCGGAGAACTCCGTCTGTCAAACCCGTACGTGTCACGGCTGAAGTCGTACCTCGGCCCCACTCCCGAAACTCCCGAGCTTTTTTCTGAAACTCCAGAGTTTCCCTTTCCGCCGAGGTTCAACTTATGCAGCGGAGCAATGCTCTCAACACCGTACCCACCAAATTGAGAGGCACGCAAACGCGAGCCACCAATGAGTGGATCGTGACTGTTTTGCGCAGCTGCACCATTGCCGTAGTTGGAATACAATCTGGAACCAGTAATGTGCTGAGGCGCGCGTTGCTGAACTTGCGTCGGGCGGGAACTGCTCGCGGTGCCATACAGCTGACTTCCGACACGTTCTTGCGGAGCCCCTCGAGACGCCGTGTTCTCGCCGTTTGAATACAGCGGCGGTTTACCAACGACGTCCAAAGGCTGTAATCCTCTGGTGTAATCCCTAGATCCTGCGCTCACCCGCGAAGACAACATGGAACTCGCGCTTGGTTGAGCACCGAGGCTCGCCGGCTTCTGAGCCAGAGGTTTGTTGTAACTGCCAAACGAGGAACCCACCAAAGGTTTGCTGAGCAGCGGGTCGCGCATGGCAGCTCCCTGCTCGTTTCGCGGTTCGTGATGCTGGTAGTGATGCCGACGTGGTGCAGCTTGTTCTGACGGAATATCGTGGCGGCCTCGGTCTGTCACGGATTCCACCCGCTGTTTGGCTGCTTGAACGTGCTGCGAAGCAGACGCAGAACTGTTCTGCCGCGACGTGGGCTCGCCCCAACGCGATTTCGCGACCGGCTCTTCCGGAGCAGTGACAGACGACGCCGAATTGCTCGGTTGAGCTTGTTCGTGTCTGTGAGTTTCGTAGGCGTTCACGTTTGGATTGGCAGCGACCACTGCCTCTTCTGATGTTCTCGTCTGAACCGAGCGTCGCGCCTGAGGTTTCGGCTCATCTTTCAAACTCAGCGGCGTGGTGATACCGGTTTGGAAGAACGGCATCTGAAGGCACTGCATGGCAGAGGGACGTTTCGTCGGGTCCCATTGTAAGCATGCCTCCATGAAGTCGAGCGCCTCCTTGCTGGCATTGGGGACGAGCTTTTGTAGCGGAGTCGGATCAAACTGGGGAAAGTGAAATCCCATCTTGCTCGCCAATTTCATCCCTTCCGCCCAGGACTGCTCGTTCGGTGTGCCGTTCACAGAGCAAATCTTATAAATCTCATCTTGCTCGCTGCTCCCCGGAAACAGCGGCCGCAGGCTGAACAACTCCGCGGCGATGACACCGATGGCGAAAATATCGATCGGCGAGTTGTAATACGGCGACCGAAGTAACACTTCCGGAGCTCGATACCACCGCGTAGAGACGTAGTCTGTGTAAGGCGGTCTCGATCGAATCTCACGAGCCAGCCCAAAGTCCGCGAGCTTCACGGTGTCGTCGGTGATGAGGAGGTTTTCCGGCTTGAGGTCTCTGTGGAAGTACCCGTGCTTATGCAAATAAGCGATGGAGTGCAAAATCTGATAGATCCAGTTCTTCACGCGGGTCTCGGAGAAGTACCTGTCGCGGTCCTTTATTTGTTGATACAGGTTCTGCTTCATGTGCTCAAACACGAAGTACAGCTCGTCGTTCTCGCGAATGACCTCCTTCAACTTCACGACGTTGGGGTGGTTCAGCTTGCGCAAGGACTTCACCTCTCGAAGGGAGATGGCCTCCTCCCAGCTGTAGAACTTACGTTTCATCTTCTTGATGGCAACCACCTCGTTCGTCTCTCTGTTCGTCGCTTTCCACACGCTGCCATACGTCCCGTCTCCGAGTTGCTTCTGCACCTTGTATCGATTCATGGCTTTCGAGCCGCGAGCGGCGGATCACCCACTCGCTCCGCTCGGTTCACCTGGTATGCCTCTCACCTATTCAAGGACCACCTGCCGAGGCAACCGGCACCGCCGATACAGCCAATACGACCTCCTTCGACAGTATCGCACGGGCTTTCCTTCGGTCAGAGGGTCCCCCGCGGCCCCGAAAGTGCCGTTTTCGATCGGAAAAGGCGACAGCACCAACGGAAGGCCATGACTCGCGACAACGTTTGATAAATTCTCCTTGCGTCAAGCAGCTGAGCAGGGTCAAGCGAAATTGCGAAAGCCGGCGGGTTCATTTCCGTTTTCCAACAAGGGGGCTGAAAAAGAGACTCGTGACTCGGCTCGTTTTGTATACGCGCGGGCGCCGCGGGTGGTGCACCTCGCGCTGAGGCAGGTCGCGCCGAGTCGAAACGAGTGTGGGCTGCGCTTCAGTTAGATCGACTAGACCCTGACGTTTCGCTCTGCCTCCACTAGGAAGCGACCCGGGCGCACGTCGACTGATATTCTTTTCGATGGCGAACTCTAGATCTGTCCTGCGTCGCATCGCCTGGCTTGTGGTGCTGTTCCTCGGTTTTGTGTCGTGTGCGGCTCGCGATGCTGATCCATATAGGCTGCTCGATATCAGCCGTGGTGCCACCGAGTCCGATATCAAGAAATCGTACCGCAAGCTCTCCCTGAAGTACCATCCAGACAAGCAGCAAGGTAAAGCAGCAGACGAGGTGGAGAAAGCGGCGAACAAGTTCATGTCGATCCAGAAGGCATACGAGACGTTGTCAGACCCGGAGAAGAAGCGGAACTACGACATGACCGGATTCGCTGATCCCAGGGACGCGTATAAGTCTTCGCCGGGAGGGCGCGGCGGCCAACAGCAGCGTCGCGGTCCGGGTTCTGCTGGACGCGGCGGGTGGGACTCAGAATCTGCCGGCTTTCCCGGCGCCGGAGGCCGGTTCGGCGGATTCGGGTTTCCCCAGGCTGACCCGATCACGTCGGAGACCCAGGAGTTGACCCCAAAGAATTTTGAGAAGCTGGTCTTAAACAGCAATAAAGCGTGGCTGGTTCAGGTGTACCACGATGCCAGCGAGAAGTGCCAACGTGCGGCGCCCGTATGGGACCAAACTGCGCGAACACTCGACGGCAGCGCAAAACTCGGTCGGGTCAACATGGCGACGTATCCAGACCTCGCTGCGAAGGTTGCGCCTCAACACCGGTTTTCCTCGTCTGCGGTGTCACCAAAAGACCTTCCCGTTGTGATTGGCTTCGACAAGGAGTGTGCTGCGTTCTCGTGCAAACGTCGGTATCGGGGGTTTATGCGCGAGACAGCGCTGAGCAACTACGTGCTCGATCGTATGCTGAAGTACAATCAGGTTCCGGAGTACGCACGAGACACGCTACCCGCGTTTCTCGAGAGCGAGCCGAACAAAGTTAAGTTCGTGGTATTCCTCTCCCGCTCATCTGCGCCCCAGCCGCTCTTGAGGCGTGCGGCGACGGAGTACGAACGCGAGGTCGCCTTTGCGGTGGTGCATCACAAGAGGGTCGACGCGTCGCACTGGCTGAACAAGTTTGGGGTCCGTGCGCACTCGGCTGTCATGGTGATCAAAGAAGACGGCAAGAAAATCGTGGAACACGACGTCACTGGGAAGGAGAAGTTGCGGGAAGTGCTCGTTGAGCACAAGCTGCCAATATTACCGCAGCTGCGTGCGGAAAGTTTAAGGTCGACGGGATGTCAGCCTGGTGGATTGGTGCAGGTCTGTCTGGTGGTACTAGGGGTCCGAGGATGGGCACTTGAAGACGCGAAGAAGATGCTTCGCGACGCAAAGCTCTCTTTAAATTCCGCCACGGCATCGCCTAGCGATCCGCTCGTCGCGGCGCTCGGTGAGAACAAAGAGCTCGCGTTCGCGTGGATCGACGCCGCGAATCAAGGTGCATTCTGCCGGGCACTCTTGTACGACAATCGAGATGATGCGGCATCTTGCGGTCGCGCGACGATGGAGCCCCGGATCGCCGTCATGCGTTTCCGCAACGGGCCGGACAGCATGGAGTACGGCGGATACGAGGGCGCAATGTCCGCAAAGGACATTTTGTCTTGGGTTTCCGAAATCTTCGCTGGCAAGGGACAGCGGTTGATATTTGTCGACAGGGACGCGCCCAATTATCCTGAGCTAAAAGCGCAGGTACCTGGAGTGGTTGATCATATCAAACGGATCAGGACGACCGTCGGGGCTTCTGTGTATGACTTGGGCGAGGAGTTCATGTATGCGCTCGCCGAATCGGGACCTATCTTGCCCTTCTTCATCGCGCTGCTCGCGGTTTTCGCTTCAACTTTCTTCCCCAGCAAGCCGAAGCCGAAGCCGCGTCGCGATGTCAAGCGGAATCTCGCGGACGACGATGTGATGATCGAGTACGATGACGAGGCTTTGGCTAGCCTGAAAGAGAACAGCAGCGAGATGGTCGTGATGATGTTCGTCGACGGGAAAAGTACGAGCCAGACGGTTTTCAAGCGCGTACGCGCCTCGTTCTGGAGGGAACCGATTCTCTCCTTTGGCACCGTGAACATCGCTCGACCGGGTCCGTGGGCCGATTTTGCCAGGAGCATAGGAGCGCTTCCGGGGTCGGTTATTGTGTGGCACGCGCATCGCAAGAAGTTTAAAAACATCGGCGCCGGGGACGGGAGCGTACCGCATCCTCTGGTGTGCTCAAAAATTGAGATCATCCTTGACGGCGCCGTCAAGTGGGACGAGGCGTCGTGGCCAGAACAGACCAACGCCGATAGTACTGATTAGATAGAGTAATGCAATGCACGCGTCTTATATTTACTATATTATGCATAAAACTATCATAGAAGCTTATACTGATAAATCAAACATCACGGTGTCGTCGGCGTTCGCGTCACCGAGGAGCGCCCGACCAGTCTTTCTTCGGCGAAGGCGGCGCTTCACCGGCGGTGGGCTTCACAGGCAAATGGCTCCTGGCACCAAACTCGCCCGCTTGGAGAAAGTGCTGCACGTTAGCCTCCAGTTTCGCCTTATCTGCACCGTTCATGGTGTGTAAAAGGTTTCCGCCCCTGTAGAATCTGAACTCTGGGGTACCGGAAACCTCCAACACGTCGCGGCACAGGTGCGCGGAGCCCGGGCACTCGTCGCCCATCACTTTAAGGAACACGGTGTCGAGATATTTTGACGCAACGCCCTCGTACTGCTTTTCGAACATCATGCAAGGTCGGCAGTGCGTGTAGCCACACTCGAGCACGACCAATGATCCATCATCAAGTACTTTGCCCGTTACAGTGGAAGGCTGCTCTCGCGCTGCCTTGAGGGTCTGCAAGAATTCGTCTTCAGAGCGGATGACGTGCACCTTGCTGGTTGCAAGATCGACCATGCGGTTGAACCAAGCCAGAAAATGCGTTGGCGTGGCTTCGCTCTCCAAGCCCCCAGTGAAGTCGCGGAGCAGACCCGTGATTTCGGTGTCCGAGAAGCTCGTGCCCATGAGTTTCGCGCCTTGGAGTAGGTCGTCGTGGCTCAGAAGGCCGTTTCTGTCTCGGTCCATGCGCTTGAACGCCCACAGCAAGTCCTGCTCGAACACCTCACGAGGCTCCGGTCTACCGGTGATGGTCTCTGTCAAAGCGGCTCGGAAAATCTCGGCTGCTTGGCGTCGTCCGAGCTCGATGTGTGCGCCCACAGCTGCACCCTTGACGAGCGCACGATCAGGAAAGTCGCCAATAACCAGGACGCCGGGATCGAGGCCTGCGGCGGCGACTCCCGGTCTGAGTAACGGCAGCAAGAGCTCCTCGGGGAGGTCAGAGGCCGTGCCGGTAGTGAGCAGAATGATCTGATCGGGCTTGACACTCCCCGCGATCTTCTGGATGTACTTATCGATGAGCGTGGCCCAAGCCATGACGGATTCGAGACCCCGTAGCTTCTGCAACTCGCACTCGTAGAAAGGGTTTGCGCCGCCGCGGCCGCTGGAGAAGAGCGCCTTCTCGGGAGGCGATGCCGTGACGAGCTCAACAACTTGTTCAGCCATCTCATCGTCCAGGCGAGGCGCAACACCCATCCAGTCGTACTTGTCGTGAAGCTTTCCGAGCTCGCGTTCGTACGTCCACGTTAAATGTTTGAGATCCGAGTTCCTCACCTTCTGTCCCCGATTGTACGTCACAGTTCCCATGCCTTTCCCAATGGTCATTACGACAACCAAGCCGTTCGTCTCGCGGCCGGGACCGAACATGAGCTCAGTGTACGCCGCCGCCTCCGTGTGAATCATCGTCGCCACCTTGCCCTTGCTCTTGGGCATCATGGATTCGAGGTTCTTCGCCGTGGCTTCGTTGCCGAGCGCACGCATGATGGCGCGAGTGACGCTCACGCCGACAGGACCCTTCCAGTTGAAATGATTTAACACCTTCGTCACCGCCTCCCTGACGCTCTCTTCCGAGACGTCATCCAGGGCGGTGGTCACCCCAGGGCGCTGAAACTCGGCGTTCGCCGTGTCCACGGGAGCAGCCTTCAGGGAGTGCATGCGCAGCTCCATTCCGAGGATCACCTCGCCTTCGGGATAATCCCTGCGACGTGTAGAAGAGGGGATGGTGCGGTTAGCGTCGACGCGTTTAGACGACCGAAAAAAAGTCGGACGAGCCGACAAGTGGCGGCCGAGAGATATTTTTTGATGTCGACGAGACGAAGGACGCGGCGTCGACGTGGCTGACGGGTGCTCGAGGCCCCACTCACCGTTCGGAGATTTTCCACGGAGTCGCCTGTCTACCGGCGCAGGGAATCACGGCGCATCTGGAGTCGGAGAGGGGTGGAGGGGTGAGGTTAGGCGTCGAAGTCGAGGGGGACGTCCATCTGTTATCCGTTATCGACAGGAGCGGAGACGATATTTTCGGCGTGCCACGAGGGGTGGCGCGCACCTCCGGGACCCACGAGTCGAATGACGGATGCCCGGACCGAGCCTCGAGGAGGGCCCCGCGCGGCAAGCCGACCGCTCCAGGTTTCGGCAATCCATCCGCGGCGCCGTCGCCATCCTCGGGATAGCCGACGGCATCTTCGTTTTTCACGCGGCGAAGCGACACGGCGAAGACGCTCGAGACCGCGGGGCTCGACGAGACCTCGCCACAACCCGGACGCCCGTCGATGACCTACGAAGGGCACCGACCGAGCCCGTTCGAGTGGCAACGAGAGCACGCGCCAGCTCAAACCGTCGTCTCGGTGACGTGCTTCGCGCCTTTCGCTGTGCTATCGTGTACGGGCTGCGGCGCGATGTCCCGAAAAAGTCGCGTCGACTGAGCCATCGAGATTGGCGGCAATGGCGCGCGGGACGATGATCTGGCATTTACTCGCGGCAAACGTCGATTTCCCGCACGAACGTCGATTTCCCGCCTTTCGTGCTCGTTGCCTTTTGTTTTCGGTGCTTGATTTTTAGCGAAAAATCCCCTGGGGTTTTTTCCAAGGCTTGTCTTATTTTTTTTCAAGGCTGCTCTGGACTGCGCGCTTCGCCCCGCTCAGTCCTCCTCGTCCCCCACGTACTCTGCGATTTGGTCTAGGGTGAAGTTCTGCACGGTGAAATCCTCCGAGAGCTGCACGGACGCAGCCTCGCCTTTCTTATCCAGCAGCTTACCCCGCTGTCCCTTCTTGGGACCCAGCACCACGGCCACGCGCCCGCCCCGTTTGGGCAGCGCCGTCTCGAGGACCCGCTGCGGCACGCCGTTGAGCACTTCCCCGGAATCGTTGATCTCCACGACGCACTCCCGAGGCGTCAGCACGTCCACCACCACGCCCTTCTTCAAGTAAAGACGTCCGCCCTCGAACGATTTGCTCACGATGCGCACGCGCGTGTTGCCCTGCAGCCACGCCGGGTCTTCCCGCTTCTCTCGTTTCCGCTTCTCCCCCGCGCCCACGCCGCCGCCGCTGCGGTTTTCCCCAGAGTCGTTCGCGGCGTCGATGTCCGCGAGCTCGCTGCACCGCACGGTGATGGTCTCGCCGCTTGAATTAAGCTCGATGAGCGCGCGGTCCGACCGGCCCTGCTCCTTGACTATCCGGAGCACGCGACCGGTGAGCCCGCGGTGCCGCCCCTCGACCACCTTCATGTTTTTCCCTTCTCGCGCGCCGGGCGCTTCCTTCTTCACGAGCTTCTCATCCAACGACCGGACGTTGCGGGACTTGCCATCGGCGCTTTGCGCCAGCACCATCTGCGCCGGAGCCTCGCGGGATTCACCGGGCTTGATGTGCTTTTTGTTGTTCGTCGGCGGCGGCGCGCCCGTGGCGCCGAGCCCGAGCCGGCCGCCGCGGGGAACAAACTCCACCGCGGAGACCAAACCTGTCGCGTTTCTTCCGACAGGCTTGCCCTCTTCCCAGCCCATGCCGCGGAGCATCGCGGCGCCGAAATCCTCGATGGGCATCGACTCGTACTCTTCCATCGTAGACTGCTCGGGGAGGTCCTCCACGTCCTCCTTGAACGCCTGGAGTTCCTTCTCCGCGAGCGATTTGCCGATAAACGAGTCCTGCGCGCCTCGCGCCGCCGCGCCGTCGCTCGGACGCGCGTCTCCGTCTTTCGGACCCATCTTCGTCAAGCCGTACTGCACGTCCCCCGCCTGCGCGGTCTCGCCCTTTCCCCCGATGCGTTCCGCGGTCTCGAACCGCTCGTCATCCTTCACGACCTCCTCTTCCGTCGGGAGGAACGAAGGTGCCTTCCGCCGCCGCCCCGTGCCCACCTCAAACGTGTTGTCCTGCACCGCGATACTCTTCGGCGCGGACGCGGATTTCTTGTCCTTCAGCTCGAGTCCAGATCCTGACACCCCAGTGAGGTACTCCCTCTGAGGCGTATCGCCGTCCTCTCCGTCATCGTCGTCCTCGCCACGCGCGTTCACCCCGATGACGACGCTCTTTTTCTTCTTGGCGAAGCCGAACCCGACATTTGTTCCTTCCCCCCCACTCATCTTCCTTCCTCTCGGCGACTCGCCGCTTCCCGCGCAGCGCAGGCCAGCGCCGCCTCGGCTCTACCTCAGCGCACGAGCGACCGGGCTCCTGGGTATCACTCGGAGTCACAAGATGTGACCCGCCCGTAAGGTTCACGGAGCAAATGTAGATTCGTCCCGAAGAGACGCGTTTTCATCAGCCCGACCCTCGCCCAACCCGCTTTTATTACTTCCCATAATGGTCGGCCGACAAAGCGCCCCTCGACCACACGCACAGCGCGCACACGCCCGCGAGGCAACTTCTCACCCCGTGGCCTTCCTCGAACACAAGCATGGAGGTCCGTCCCTCTTTCCCCCGATGTTTCGAGCCCTCTCGCGTCTCGACTCGCGGCTGACCTTTGATCGTTTGATTCCTCTCGGATCTATCCTGCGTGCCCTCTCGACCGCAGGCGTATTACTGGGTGCAGTTCGGGCTCATCGCCATCGGCTGCGCGATGCTGGAGATGCAAAAAATGGGCACGAAAGAGCGTGTCTCGATGCCCCAGAACTTTATCTCCTTCCGCAACGGGTACCTCTTCGTGTACTCGCTGATGATGGCGGGGGACTGGTTGCAGGGCCCGTACGTCTACGCCCTGTACCAGCATTACGGGTACTCCACAGGCGACATCGGAAAGCTCTTTATCGCCGGGTTCGGCTCGTCCATGATCTTCGGAACGGTCGTCGGCTCCATGGCGGATAAGTATGGACGCAAGAACGCCGCATTGACGTACGTCGTGACCTACATCGCGTCGTGCATCACGAAGCACTGGTCGGACTACGGCGTCCTGATGCTCGGCCGTTTCTTCGGCGGCATCGCGACGTCTCTGTTGTTTACCGCGTTCGAATCTTGGCTCGTGTCCGAGCACTTCAAGAGGGGGTACGAGGCCGAGTGGCTGGACAAGACCTTCGCCAAGGCAATTTTCCTCGGGAACGGCCTGGTGTCCATCGTGTCCGGTTTGCTGGCGAACTACCTCGTCACGGACATGAGCCTCGGGCCGGTGGCGCCGTTCGACGCCGCCGCCGTGTTCCTCGCGGTCGGCGGCGTCGTGATCCTCTTCACGTGGAGCGAGAACAAGGGCGACGGCTCCGAGCACACCTCCGTGCAGCAGGGCATGAAGCAGGCGTACGACGCCATCCGCAACGACAAGAAAGTGTTTTACCTCGGCGCCATGCAGTCGCTATTCGAGGCGTCGATGTACTCGTTCGTGTTCCTGTGGACCCCCGCGCTCGGGCCGAACGGAGAGGACATCCCGCACGGCATGATCTTCGCCACGATGATGGTGGCGTGCATGGTGGGCTCATCCGTGGCGAGCCGGATCATGTCCCGCCCCGACATGAAGGTGGAGCGGTACATGCAGATTGTCTTCCTCGCGTCCGCCGCGTCGCTGTTCGTGCCGGTTGTGGTGAAGTTCTTCGGCATGGGCCAGGGTGTTCCGGGAGGGCCGATCACGTTCGAGGGTAAGGTCCAGATGCTCGGCTTCCTCGTGTTCGAGGCGATGGTGGGCGTCTTCTGGCCGAGCATGATGAAGATGCGGTCTCAGTACGTGCCCGAGGAGGTCAGGTCGACCGTGATGAACTTTTTCCGTATCCCGCTAAACCTCTTCGTGTGCGTCATCCTGTACAACGTCGCGCTGTTCCCGTTGTCGGCGATGTTCGCGATGTGCACCTTGTTTTTGGTCCTCGCCGCGATGCTGCAGCAGCGGCTCGAAGTGCTGAGCACCGCCGCCGGGCCGAAGTTCACCGCGCTCGGGGTCAAGGCGTGATGCGCGTCGGTAGAAAACGGTGTACAATTGAATTACAAAGCGTTGCGTGTGGTACAGCGGCGGCGAGAAGGCGTCAAAACGGGGGCGCGGGCAAGCCCTCGTCGCTCGGGTCCTCCCGGCCCTCCTCCCCGGGCGCGGGTTCTTGGGGTACCACGGGCGGCATAGCGCCCGGCGGGTACGGCACCGCACCCGGCGGCAGCGGTATCGCCCCCGGGGGCAGCGCTTGCCCCGGGACCATCTGGTACACGCCCGCCGGTAACTGCTGCGGCAGGTCTTTCAAGTCGTCCAGCGTGAGCTTCAGGTCCACCTTATTTTCCCCGCGCATCACCTTGAGCGCGATCTCCTGCCCGACGCTATGCTTGTCCAGCGTGCGGTACAGATCCGTGGAGTTCTTGATGAGCGTGCCGTCCAGCTCCACGATGACGTCGCCCAAGATCAGTCGGCCGGCCTGGTCGCGGCTGGTGGCCTTGACGCCCGCGCGCCACGCCGGTCCGTTCTCGCGCGCGTCCAGCACCAGCACGCCGCCCAGCCCGAGCTGCTCCACCGCCGCGTCCGGCGCGAACGTGATGCCCATGATGGGCCGCGTGACCCGCCCGAACTTGATGATCTGCTCGACGATCCCCGCCACCATGTCGCTGGGCAGCGCGAACCCCACGCCGGAGGACGTGCCCGAGTTGCTGTAGATGGCGGTGTTGATGCCGATGAGGCGCCCGCCGCTGTCAAGGAGCGGCCCCCCGGAGTTCCCGGGATTGATCGCCGCGTCTGTCTGGATGATCCCGTCGATGGGCCGCCCCGTGTTCCCGGACTGGATCTCGCGCCCCAGCCCGCTGATTACGCCGGTGGTCAACGTGTGGTCCAGCCCGAACGGATTCCCGATCGCGTACACGCGCTGGCCGACCATCAGGTCGGAGGACGTGCCGATGGGGAGCGGGCGCGCGTCCGCCACCGTGCGCTTCGTCGCGACGGCGGGGGGAGGCGCGTTCGCGGGCGTCCCGTACTTGCCCATGGCGACCGCGACCGGATTTTCGTAGTCCACCTGCAGCACGGCGATGTCCTTGTCGTCGTCGTACCCCACCACCGTCGCGGAGAACACCTGCTGATCCGTGAACGTCACGTTCACCTTCGCGGCGCCGGCGACGACGTGCCAGTTGGTCACGACGTGCCCACTGCTATCCCAGACGATGCCCGAGCCGGCGCCCGCGGGGGCGTCCTGGATGTTCAGCGTGAACACGTCCCTCCTCTGCGCGACGTTGGTGATGTACACCACGGAGGGCGTGTTCTTCTGGAACAGGTTGATCGTGGCCTGCTCCTCGGCGGTGAGAAACCGCGAAGGCCTCTTCGGCTGGGGCGCCGGGACGGGACTCACGTACGTCTGCGTCGGCTCGATCGCCGACGCGGGAGGGACGAAGTCGCCCCCGAGCGCGGACGCCAGGAGCGCGCCCGCGGTGAGCAACGCGACGGGTCGCGACGCGATCGCGGCGCGCGTCTCGAGCTCGTCGCCGTCGTCGCGGCGGGACGCGCGGCACGCCACGCGAGCGCGCGTCGCGCGAACGAGCGACGTTTGGGCCGAGGCCGCGCGCGTGGCGGTGACGTCGACGCGCGAACGGGACGCGCGGGCGGACGCGCGGGGTGGGGCGACCGTCGCGTGCGCGCGCGTGATGGTGGTGGCACGCATCGTGCCCTTTCGAGACGAGAACCCGGGGTCCGGGCGGACGCGTCCCTCGATGTGAACCAAGAGGCGCAACGAGGCGCCACGTACGCGTCTCTCGGAAGCAGTTTTGGCGCGAAAACATCGACACTCTTCGAACGTGACAATCCCGTCTGGTAGTCTATACGTATTCTAGTCTACTGCTTGCTAAAAAAACCAGTCCGCCTTCCCCGGCTACCTATCGCCACGGCGCCCACGGCGTGACTGGCGCGTCGAGCCCGATCCCGCGCATCCACTGGAAGAACGTCTGCTCCTCCGTGGGCGGGGCGCGCGCCGCGAACGCGCGCCTCGCCTCGAGCGACGTGCCCCGGACCGGGGGGAACCTCGCGTCCTGCTCGTGCGGCGCGTCCCGGTGCGCGGGCGCCAAGCGGCACGCCGCGCGCCGCGCCGCGCTCGAGCCCTCCGTCGCGACGAGCGACGGAAACGCCGGGAACGCGTCCTTCGAGTCGGCGGCGACGTTCTCGTTCTCGCCCGCGGGGTTCGATCCCGAACCCGAACGGGACCCCGAACGGGACCCCGATCGGAACCCCGATCGGGAGCCCCGCGCGAGTCGCGTCGCGAGGCTCGCCACCGCCTCGATCGCGGCGTCTCTCGTGGTCGCCGTCGCCGCCGCCGTCGCCGTCGCGTCTCCGCCCGCCTCCCCGGGCGCGACGCCGACGTCGCGCCCGACCCAGCCGAACGCGCCGAACGCGCCGTGATCGACGACGATCGCCGCGCGCGGTGCGAGCGCCAGGTCCGACGCCGGGAGCGTCGCGAAGAGCGCGTCTTCTTCCTCTTCGCGCTCCGTCGCCGTTCCGGGACCCTTCCACGCGTACACCGCCGGCACGAGCGACCTGCATGCCACCTCGTGACTCGCGCGGAGGAACTCCAAACGCGCCGTGGTTTTCTCGTCGTCGTGCCCGAACCCGCGCCCGAACATCGGCCCGCGCCGGAGGTGGTACATCGCCTCGGCGAACGCGACGAGCGCCTCGGGGAACGCGCTCCCCGTGTCAAACGCCTCCGCGACGCGCGCGACGCGCTTCTCGATGCGCGAATCAGACTGACGACGCGCACGCGAGGCGCGGGTCCCCGGCCGACGCGCTTCTTCCTGGTGCGCCTCGAGCACCAGGCGCCGCGCCGCGAGGAGCGACGCCGTCGGCGCGTGCACGGCGCGTGCGTAGGCGACGGCGGATGACGTCGTCGAGACGCGCAGGGTGACGCACCGCGCCGCGCGCCAGTCTCCGGTCCCGTCGATCCACGCGATGAACTGCAGGTGCACGAACGCGGGCTCGTGGAGAGACGTCGTGCCGTCGTACTCGAAGTACGCCGAGACGCTCTGCGCGCGGGGGAGGTGGAGCCGGGGGACGACGTCAACGACGCGACGGAGCGCTTCGCCGCGAAATCTCGCGTGAATGAGAAAAACGCGCGCGACGAAAAACGAATGTGGCGCTCCTCATGAAACCACGCGCCTACGGACGTGGGCGACGCGCGGCTTTCTGTGAAACGCCCTGGATGGGTCGTTCTGGCGCAGCCGTTTAACTCGGAGCCCGTGGTGTTCGGGAGACGAGCTGGTAAGCCGCGCGCGCGAAAAAAAACACGAAAACGGTCCCCCGTTCGAAACCGACTGTGGACTCCGCACGAAGCCGCGTCGCGCACATGAGCGCGGCGAGCTCTTGGCTGGGGATTCCGGGTTCAGATCTCGCGACGCCGTTTGGCCCGACGCCTCCGACGCGCGCGGACGCTGAGGCGGCGGGCTGGTTAGGCGTCGCGGTGGGGACGTGGGAAACCGAAACCGAAACCGAAACCGAAACCGTACCGAATCGCACCCGTCCGCCCCGCGCAGCGCGAACGCCGCCGCGGCGCGCGCCGCTTCCCCCCGCCCCGCCGCGCCGGTGGCCCGCGCGGCGTCTTCCGCGGACATGACGTCCGCATGGGCGCCCACGAGCCGAGCCACGCGCACGCCCTTCGACGCGCGGACGGTCAGCGTCGCGTCGCGCGGCGTCGGGCGCGCCGCCGCCGCCGCCAAATCGCGCGCGAACGCGTCGCCGAAATCCGCCTCCGCGACGACGACGCCGCCGGTGCGCGCGGCGAGCGGCGCGACGCGCGACGCGCTCGCCGCTTCGCGGCCGCAGGAGAAGACGTCCACGGAGACGCGCAGGGCGCGTACCTAAGAGACGGAAAGGAAACATGAGGTGTGTGCGTGTGAGGAGTGACGCGTGCGTGACGCGCGACGCGCGTGATGCGCGTGACGGTCGTTCGCTCGCGTTCGTTCGCTCGCGCGGCTCGCGCCGCGCCCCGCTCTCAGTCGCGTGTCGTTTGCGTCTTCACGAGGATGATCAGCAAAGATTAAGCTAAAAGGACATCACCGAGCGGGTCGAGAGAGACGCGGCGATCGCGAGTCCGACGTCTTCGGGTCCGACGAGCGCGGGTGGAGAAGAGAAAAACGCAGACTGCGTCTCGGAAAGCGCGCGCGCTCGTTCCCGACGTCGAGGCGGGGAGCGAAGAGAGCGACGCGAACCGTCTCGGCTGCGAAAAAGAAAAAAAACGCACCGTCTCGGCGAGCGTCTCGACGTAGGCGCGCGCCGCGCGCTCCTCGGCGTCGTAAAACTCGGAGGTTTCGTCCGCCGCCGCCGCGCCCGGGCCGCGCGTCGGCGGGCCGCCCAGGCACACGATCACGCGACCGCGCGATGCGGTGTCTCTGTCGCTTTTCCCGCCGCCGTCGAAACCGCCGTACGCGCCGTCGAGCACCGCGACGGCGGTTTCGACGGCGGCGCCGAAACTCCGCGGCCGCGCGCGCGCCGCGCCCTCGCCGCGGCGCCGCGCCGGCGCCAGGGACGAAACCACCGCCGCGAGCGTTTCCCGGACGCCTTCGTCGCCCAGCCGCGCGATGAACCGGCTCGGGCCGCCTCTCGCTTCGTCGAAAACGTCCGAAAGGTCGCGCGCGTCGGGGCTCGCGTGCCCCGGCACGACCGACGCGGCGGCGGCGGCGCCTTCGCGTCCGAGCGCCGCCCGCTGGCGCGTCGACGCGGCGACGTCGTACACCGAGACGGCGCCCGCGAACGCCACGAGGCCGACCGACGCGTCGTCCGGCAGAGCGTCCAGCGCGTGACCGACCGCGCGCCGCATGAGACGAGACTCGTCCGAATCCAGGGACTCGTCCAGCACGAACACCACGGGAGGACGAGCATTTTGATGACTAAATGCTCCCTCGGCGGGTTCGCTCGACGCGCGGAGCGCGCTCGTCGACGCGCTCGTCGACGCGCGCTCGCTCGCCCGTCGCGCGTCGGAGCCTCCGCGCGCGTCGCGAAAGACGTACTCCACCTCGCGCGACGCGAGCTCGGGCAGCGATTTCGCGTCGGCGTCGATTCCGTCGATGAGGGACCGGTCGACGTTCCCGGACCCGCAGAAGCAACACGCCCAGTGTCCGTTCCGCGCGTTCGTCGCGCAAAAGCCGTTGGCGAACGCGCCGCACGCGTCGCACCGCGCCGGCGGCTTCGCGAGCGACGAAATCGTCGACGATTTCGAAAACGGGTGGACGACCGCGCCGAAAGGCACCCCGCCGCGGTTCGCGAGCGCGGCGTCGGCTGGGAAGAGGGAGGCGCTCAGACGCACGCGCGTCTGCGCGCGTTTCGGAACGGAGCGCAGCGCGGGGCGCGGAAAAAAGGTGAGTCACGACGCGAAAGGATCTCCTAGGTTTTCTCGTCTCGGCTGTCGAGCCCACGGCGCTCGGGGCATGACGCGTGGCGCGGCGCGGAAGACGCGCTCGCGCGGCGCGGGAGCGCGCACCTGCGAAAACGGCGCGGCGTGGTCGTCGGACCCCAAAACCGTCTGGCCGTCCATGAAGCGCGCGTTCGCAGTGGACGACGCGTCGTTTTTCGGCGGCGTCCCGTTCGGCCCGATCGAACGACCCAAGACCGGTGCGTGGTGCGTCGGTATCCACCCGTCGGTCATCGCGCGCTGAATCTGTCGCCCTCCCACCTGGGACGCGCCGACGACGCCGCGCAGCGCCCACCGGCGCGACGCCACACCGGTGTGCGCGGTCGAAGTGGGAGGGGCGAACAGTCATCGAAGCTCTCAGCCCACAGATTTGCTCGGAACGTTCGATGCAGTCGGCGCGAAAAACAACTCAGGCGGGAGACGGGCCGACTCGTCAAGCGACGTTTCGGGCAGCCAGCGTGGAAGAAATCGTGGCGGAGAGCGAATGCGCCACAGCGCCCCCGCGCTGGCCTCCTTCTCGCGTTGGACGTCATGAACCGCGGCGTTCCCGTGAACCGACGGTCGATGCGTGCCGCGCAGACCACCCTGTACGCGGCCGTCAGGGACGGCAGCTGGGACGTCGTGCAGGTCAAGGTGCGCGTCGCGCGCGCGCTTCTCGTGTTTCCCATCCGTCGACGCGTCTCGACCGAATCTCGCCCGAGCGCGACGCCCGTCCCTCCTCCGACACGATCCGCCGACGACGAGAAATCGGGACCGCGCGCGCACAGATCTGCGCTGACCTCGACCCTCGCTGATTCTCGCGCGACGATGGGCGGCTATCGTCCGCAGCTCACGGACTGGGCGCAAACCGCCGCGGTGAGCACCGCGGTGGGCGCGGTGGTCTCCACCGTCCTGCTCGCGGTGGCGTTCGCGCTGGTGCTGTCGTTCCGGTGGCTCGTCGTGCCTCACGGCCCGAGCGCGACGCACCAGGAGCTCTTCCTGGACTTCACGCTTCCGAACCCGAGCGCGGTCGCGACGTTCATGCCGCCGAAGAGCGTGGAGGCGATCGAGAGGCTCAAGCGCGCGTCTCCCGAAAAACCAATCTCGAACGCGGCGCTCCGGTCGCACCGCGTCGTCGCGCCGCACCAGTCGTACGACGTCCGACTCGAGTTTCGTCTGCCCGAGTCCGAGCACAACCGCGACGTCGCCGGGACGTTCCAGGTTCTCTGCGAGCTGCTGAACGGCCGCGGGGAGGTGATCGCGAACGCCACGCGACCGGTGACGCTGAAGCACACGTCGTTCGAGCTCCGACTCTTAAAACTGCTCGTCAAGTGGCCTCTGTACGTCCTCGACGTCGCGAGGGAGACGCACGTCGTTTCGCTGCCCGTGTTCTCCGCGCGCGCCGAGGCGAGGGATTCGCCCTTCGTGGCCATCCGGACCACCCTGTTCGCGCGCGCGGGCGCGCCGGGGGGCGCGGACGCGGTGCCTCACGTGTACAGCGCGCACGCGGACATACAGCTGGACATGGGGCCGCTTCGGAAGTTCCTCTACTACTACCCGGCGTCCAGCTTCGTCATCATGCTGGGCGTCACGTGGGGGTACCTGTGCGCGGCGGCGCTGCTCCTCTTCGCCGGCGTCGCCGCCGCGGGGCTGGTGAAGTCGCCGCGCGCGTTCGCCGAGGAGGTGGTGCGGCGCGCCGCGGGCGTCGTGAAGGGGGGT
>MDSV01146034.1_pt1 | contig 36518 bp, 35 predicted proteins | sample 810851 | NCBI WGS metagenome assembly MDSV01 (sample SAMN05326640, study PRJNA326480) | marine metagenome | isolation source: seawater | place: Atlantic Ocean: North East | collected 2012 | reverse complement strand
TGGTAAAACCACTGAAGTAATGAAAGTTTGTATTCCAGAAAAAGAGAGAAATAAATGTAGATGGTCAGCAAGAAGTCATGTGTTGGTATGGGTAGCTACAATAGGTGCATCAATATATTTCCAATCATGGCTACCACTGCTGTTTATTATACTTCCAAATTTTTATGGCAAAACACTTGTTACAATTTTTGGAGCAACTCAACATGCTGGATTAAAAGAAGATATCAAAGATCATAGACATAGCACCAGATCTGTTCGATTAAATCCTGTTTTTAGTTTCTTATATTGGCAAATGGAGTATCACATTGAACATCACATGTTCCCAACAGTACCATCTTACAATCTTCCTAAGCTTCATGAAATGATCAAAGATCAGTTACCTCCAATAAGAGAGGGTCTATATGGTGCTTATAAAGAAATTATTCCAGCTTTAATTAAACAATCTAAAGACCCAGATTATAAAATACCGCTCGCAATACCTGCGTGACTAAAGTAGAAATTTTTCAAGATTGTAAAAATAATTTAGGTGAAGGTATTATTTGGTCTCAAGATACCAATACACTTTTCTGGTTAGATATACCAAGACCATCAAAATTACATAAATATTCTTTTAACAATAACAAACATCAAATATTTGAAATGCCAGAAATGATCACTGCAATGGCAGAACGTGATAGTAAAAATTTGTTAATTGCATCTCATTTTGGAATTAATAATTTTGATTTAGTAAATCAATCGTTTAATCAAATACTAAGATTAGAAGAGGATAAACCTTATAACAGGTGTAATGATGGGGCTGCAGATTTTTTAGGAAATTTTTGGATAGGAACTATGCAAAATAATATAGCAGAAGATGGGAGTAATATAGATATTACTAAAAACTCTGGCTCATTATATTGCATAGATAAAAACTTAAATATAACTAATCACGAAAATGAAATTGGAATTTCAAACACATTTGCATGGAGTCCACAAAATGACAAATTTTATTTTTCAGATACTTTAACCGGCACAATATTTGTTTATGACTATGATTTTGAAAACAAAGTTATATCAAACAAGAAGCAATTTGCTCAGTTTGATAGAGGTTATCCTGATGGATCAACAATAGATTCAGAGGGTTTTTTATGGAATTGTAGATGGGATGGTTCTTGTGTTGTCCGTTTTGACCCAAATGGAAAGGTGGACAAAGTGATAGAGGTACCAGTACCAAATGTTACTAGCTGTACTTTTGGTGGTAAAGATTTAAAAACATTGTTTATTACTACTGCGAGAATGGGAATGACTAATGAACAACTAGAAAAAACCCCTCATGCAGGGAGTCTATTTGCGCTTGATATGGATGTCCAAGGAAAACCTGACTTTAAATTTGCAAATTAATTAGTAAAGTAATAACTTAATTATGAGTAGTAGATTTAATAATAAAACAGTCATAATAACTGGTGCTGGTTCTGGAATCGGAGAAAAAACAGCATTAAAATTTGCAAATGAGGGGGCTCGAGTTGTAATTGCAGATATTAATCCAACAACAGGTAATTCAGTTGCTGATCAAATTAAAAAAAATAATGGTGACTCTCTTTTTGTTGAAACAAATGTAGCTGAATTTAATTCAATTGATAATATGGTTTCAAAAACTTTAGATGAGTTTGGAATACCAGATATTTTAATAAATAATGCTGGAATAAATGTTTTTGGTGAGCCACTAAAAATGTCTGATAGTGAATGGAAAAGAGCGTTTTCAGTAGATTTAGATGGAGTTTGGTTTGGGTGTAAAGCTGTTCTTCCTTATATGCTCAAAAATAATAAAGGCTGTATAGTTAATGTTGCTTCAGTTCATGGTATTCAAATAATTCCAAATTGTTTTCCATATCCAGTTGCTAAACATGGTGTAATAGGTTTAACAAAAGCACTTGCGGTTGATTATGCATCAAAAGGTATAAAAATAAATTCTATTTCACCAGGTTATATTGATACTCCAATAGTGGATCGATTTTTTAATACAAAACCAGACCCTGCAGCTGCAAGAAAAGTAGCAGAAAATCACCAACCAATTAAAAGAATGGGAACAACAGATGAAATAGCTAATACTATTATGTTTATGTCTTCTGATGAATGTAATTATATGATTGGGGCAAATATTGTTGTTGATGGAGGAATCACTCTTAGAATGCATGAAAATGACGACACAGGTGCAGAATAAAAGTGAAAATTGAAAACATTGAACTTTATTATTTATCAATGCCAGAAATTCTTGATGAAGCTGACGGAAGTCAAGATGCATTAATAGTTAAAGTTGAAGGTGGCGGTTTAGTTGGGTGGGGAGAGTGTGAGGCCTCACCTTTAACTTCAATTGCAAATTTTATTTGTCCAAAATCACATTCTGCAGCTAATCCAATAAGAGACTCAGTTATTAATCAAAATATTAATGATTTAAATGATGTTAAAAAAATAATTCAAACTGTTAAACACAAATCCTTAATGATTGCCCAAACTCCACATACTTTTTCTGGAATTGAAGTTGCATTATTAGATTTATTAGCAAAAAAAGAAAACTGCCCAATATATTCCCTTATTGGTATGGGTAATACAAAACCAAAAATAGCATATGCTTCTGTATTATTTGGTAAAACTCCACAAGATACTTTTGAAATTGCAAAAAATTTAAAAAATCAAAATTTCAAAGCAATTAAATTTGGATGGCAAAATTTTGGTCTCAGCCTTACAACTGATGAAGATCATTTGGTGGCAGCAAGAGAAGCTATGGGTAGAGACTTAGAGCTAATGGTTGATGTAGGAGCAATTTGGGGCACAGATGTTGAAGAGGCACAAAAAAGATTAAAAATATTTCAAAATGCAAATATAACTTGGCTAGAAGAACCATTTTTCTCTGATGCATTTTTTGAATATGGTCAATTAAGTGACAAAACAAATTTACCTTTAGCCGGGGGAGAATCTTGTCATTCGGTTGAATCAGCAAAAAATATGATTAGGTTTGGCAAAGTAAAATTTATTCAAATAGATGCGGGAATTGCTGGAGGAATACTTGCAGGTAAAGAGATCTGTGATTTTGCAGAAAGTAATAATGTACAATATGTAAATCATACCTTTACATCACATTTACAACTCTCATCTTCTATGCAATCATATGCAAATTCATCAAAAAGTGTATTTGCAGAATTCCCTCAACAGTTAAAATCATTAGCTTGGGATCTTACAGAAAATCATATTGATATGGATGATAATGGATGCATTGATATTCCAACAGGTATTGGTCACGCCATAAATATTAATCAAAATGCTTTAGAACAATATGCTGTTGATGTAGATATATATATTAATAAAGTAAAAATATTTTAAAAATGAAAATTATTGATATTAAAACTACAATAGTAAATGCAGAAATGCGTAATTGGGTATTTGTAAAAGTTATTACGGATAAGGATTTATATGGATGGGGTGAATCTACAGTTGAATGGAAAACAAGAGCTGTTCAAGGCGCAATTGAAGATTTAAAACCTTTGTTGATTGGAAAAGATCCAAGAAATATAAAACAAAACTGCCAAATAATGACCAAGCATGGTTTTTGGAAGTTAGGTGTAATTGGTATGTCTGCTGTCAGTGGAATCGAACATGCACTTTGGGATATACTTGGTAAAAGCTTAAACACTCCAGTATGGCAATTACTTGGTGGCAAAGTTCGTGAAAAAATAAAAATTTATACTCACTTGGGAATGGGAGATATGAATGCAGTCTATAGAGATACAATGGAAACAAATAAATTAAATGAACATGCATCATTTTTAGTTGAAAAAGGTTATAAGGCTTTTAAAGTTGTATTTATTCCCTTTACTCATTTCACTAACACTTCACAAAATTTAAACAAAGTTAACGAATTAATGTCATCTTTACGAAATAAAGTAGGGAACGATATTGAAATTATGGTAGATTTTCATGGTAGGTGTGCTTCAGGCGTATCTGCTACTCAATATATAAAAGAGTTAGAAGCATATAATCCTTTGTTTGTAGAAGAGCCAATTTTACCTGGAGACAATAAAACTTTATTACAAATTAAAAACTCTATAAATTGTCCTCTTGCTACTGGAGAAAGATTAATAGGGCAGATGGAATTTGAAGATATTATATCAAATCGCATTGTTGATATCGTTCAACCAGATCTTAATCATTGTGGAGGATTATTAGAAGCAAAGAATATTGCTGCTGCAGCTTCTGTAGCAAATATAGGAGTTGCACCTCATAATCCAAATGGTCCAATTGCAGCAGCAGCATCATTACACTTTGCCGCCTCAACAACAAATCATATTATACAAGAAGTTATGGACAAATCAGTACCTTGGTATGATGATATTATATCTTTAACACCTATTAAAAGAGTGGAAGACTATTGGTTGATACCAGATACTGCTGGTCTTGGAATAGAAGTTAACGAAAAAGAGGCAAAAAAATATCCATTCAAACAAGAAATAATTCCAACAACAGATGCTTACCTAGATGATGGAACTGTAGTCGACTGGTGATTAATACAAAAAACATAAAAGGAATTTTTCCAATTCTTTATACTTTTTTTAATAAAAATAATTCAATTGACTATAAATTAATGGAAGAGCAAATATCTTTGATTATTACAAAAGGATCTAATGGTATAGCAGCACTTGGTTTAGCCACAGAAGTCAACAAACTAAAATTAAAAGAAAAAATAAAAATAATTGAACTTATAGCAAAAAAGACACCCAACTCATTTCCTAAAGCAATAACAATACAAGCAAATAACTATAAAGATTATTATAATTTAGTGGAAGTATCTAAATCCAATAATGCTGATTGGTTAATACTTCAGCCAATCATAAAACAAAATACTACAGACAAAGATTGTTATAATTTTTTTAAAAACTTAATGCCATTAACAAAAGGAACATTGACGGGAGTTCAAAATGCTAAAGAATATATTGGTGTAGGATTATCATCCCATCAAATTTTAAAATTATATAAAAAATTTAATAATTTTAGAGCTATTAAAGGTGAGGCCTCTTCTATTTATATGCAAAAAGAAATTCAAGAGTATCCAAAAGATTTAATAGTTTTTAATGGACGAGGAGGTCAAGAGATAGTTGATAATTTTAAGATTGGTTGCAAAGGAATAGTTCCTTGTTTAGATGGTGCAGATAAATTTATAAAAATATATAAATATTATAAACAAAATAAACTTAGTGATGCAGAGAGAGAATATAAAAATATTCTACCAAATATAGTATTTATAATGCAATCAATTGACTCTTTAGTATGTTACGGTAAGAGAGTTTGTGCATTTAGAATGGGAGTAAAAAATGTTTACGATAGAAAGCCTTTTCTTAAACCAACAAATTATGGAATTAAAAAATCCAAAAATATTGCAAAATCTCTAGGATATTTTTAATGACAAAAAAAAATAAATTTAGATCATCAGAGTGGTATAACTCCAAAAGTCACAAAAGAGACACTTTCGTTCATAGAGGATGGATGAGAAACCAAGGACATCCAAATCATTTATTTGATGGTAGACCAGTAATAGGTATTTGTAATACTTGGTCTGAACTTACTCCTTGTAATGGACATTTTCGAGAAATAGCTGAGTCTGTAAAAAAAGGAGTTTATGAAGCAGGTGGTTTCCCATTAGAGTTTCCTGTTTTTTCTGCCAGTGAATCTAACTTAAGACCTACAGCAATGTTGTTTAGAAATCTTGCCAGTATGGATGTTGAAGAAGCCATAAGAGGAAATCCTATTGATGGAGTTGTTTTACTTATGGGGTGTGATAAAACTACCCCATCGCTTTTAATGGGTGCAGCAAGTGTAGATTTACCTACTATAGGAGTATCAGGTGGACCAATGCTTAATGGTCATCATAGAGGTGAAACGATAGGATCAGGAACAGGGGTTTGGAAACTTGATGCTGATTTAAGTGCTGGCAAAATTACTGAAGATGATTTTATTGGAGCTGAAATTTCTATGAGTCGGTCTAAAGGTAATTGTATGACAATGGGAACTGCATCAACCATGGGTAGTATGGTAGAATCATTAGGAATGTCTTTACCAAACAATGCTGCTATACCTGCTGTAGATTCAAGAAGGTATGCTCTTGCGCACATGTCTGGAAAAAGAATTGTTGAAATGGTAAAAGAAGATTTAATAATGTCAAAAATTGTTACAAAAAAATCTTTTGAAAATGCTATTAAAGTTAATGGAGCAATTGGAGGATCAACTAATGCAGTCATCCATTTAGCTGCCGTTGCTGGAAGGTTAGAAATAGATTTAAAATTAAGTGATTGGGAAAAATCAGGTAAAGATATCCCTACGTTAGTTAACTTACAACCTTCTGGAAAATATTTAATGGAAGATTTTTATTATGCTGGAGGTGTACCTGTTGTAATTAGAAGGTTGCTAGAAAAAAATATACTTAATGAAGATTCAATTACTGCAAATGGTAAAACAATATTTGAAAATAATAAAAATGCAGAATGTTGGAATAACGATGTTATAAAAGAATTTGAAAATCCTCTAGTTGCAGATGGTGGAATAAAAATATTAAGAGGCAATATTGCCCCAGATGGAGCAATAATTAAACCATCAGCAGCAACACTAGAGCTTATGAAACATAAAGGAAGAGCTGTAGTTTTTGAAAGTGTTGAGGAATTTCACGATAAAATTGACAGTCCCGAATTACAAGTTGATGAGAATTCAATCTTGGTTTTAAAAAATTGTGGACCTAAAGGATATCCAGGAATGGCTGAGGTTGGAAATATGCGATTACCTCAAAAATTATTAAAAAAAGGTATAAAAGATATGATTCGTATATCAGATGCAAGAATGAGTGGAACTGCATACGGAACAGTAATTCTTCATACTGCGCCTGAGGCTGCAATTAAAGGGCCACTGGCAGCAGTACAAAATAATGATTATATAGAAGTAGATGTAGAAAAAGGATCAATGAATCTTTTAGTTGATGACAATATCATAAAAGAAAGATTAGAAGTCTATGAACCAGTTTTACCAGAAGTTAAAAGTGGCTATCAAAAAATGTACATTGATCATGTAACTCAAGCAGATACGGGTGCTGACTTAGATTTTTTAATTGGTAAACGTGGCTCAGATGTAAAAAGACATAGTCATTAACTTATAGGATTAGACAATTTATTTAAGTAAATGAATAGTAATTTTGTTCAATTATCAGCTAATGAATTAGTTGCTAAAATTAATAAAATTCCAAGAGTTAATCTAGCTCTTCTTCCTACTGTTTTAGAATTTGCACCTAATATATCTAAAGAGCTTAATATTAATCTTTATATTAAAAGAGATGATTGCACTGCTCTGGCATTTGGAGGTAACAAAACAAGACATTTAGAGTTTATAATGGCAAAGACATTGTCTGGAGATTATGATTGTATTTTAACAGGAGCTTCTTCTCAATCAAATTTTTGTCGTCAAGCTGTAGCAGCTGCGAATAAATTAAATTTAGATAGTTATTTAGTATTGATGCACGGAGTTAAAGGTAAGTTAATGCAAGGTAATTTTTTACTATATAATATTCTAGGAGCAAAAGTTGATGTAGTTCAAGGAGAGGATTTAGAAGAAATACCAAAACATCTAGACAAAAAATATATCCAACTAATTAAAAAAGGAAGAAAACCATTATTAATATATGGTGGTTTTGGAGAAGAGGACACTGCGCTTGCTGGAATTAGTTATGCTAATGCTATGGCTGAAATTGATGTACAAATGAAAGAACAAAACTTTATGGCAGATCATTTATTTGTTACTGCTGCCAATATGACACAAGCTGGATGTGAACTTGGAGCTAAAATTTTAAATTGGCCAACAAGAATACAAGGTATATCTCCGGTATATTGGGAAATGGATATTAAAAAAGATATAGCAAGAATATGCAATGATGGAGCAAAAATACTTGATGTAAATTTAGAGTTCACACACGATATGATTAATCATGACAATAATTATGTTGGTGAAAAATATGGTGCTACTACAAAAGAAGGAATAAAAGCGATGAAACTTTTAGCTAATAAAGAAGGGATTATTTTAGATCCAGTTTATACATCTAAAGGTTTTGCAGCTCTGATAGATTATGTAGAAAAAGGAATAATTAAAAAAGGTGAAAATGTAATTTTTATGTTTACTGGTGGAAGCCCGGCAGTTTTTGCATATAACGAAGAGATAACAAAAAATTCTACTCTGTAATTTCAAAGTTATCCAAATATTTTTCTGATAACTCTATTCCTAATCCACTTTTATTTTCATCTAATTCTATGAAGCCATTTTTAGCCTGAGGTTCACCATCAAAAATATACCAAAATAATTCATTACCAATTTCTACTGGCCAAAAAGGAAAGTACTCAACAATTGGAGCATTAATACTGCTCATAGAAATATGAAAATTATGTACTTGTCCAGCATGAGGTATCACTGGTATTTGAAATGCTTCAGCTAAGGCACAAATCTTATGTGCTTGTGTAATACCCCCAACCCTATTTGTATCAAATTGAATAACATCAACAGCTTTTTTTTCTAATAATTGTCTAAAACCATAGAGTGTATATTCATGTTCACCTCCAGATATAGGTGTTCTGCAAGACGCTCTTAAATCAGCATAACCATCAATATCATCAGCAATTACGGGCTCTTCTAACCATCTTAAGTTTTCATTATCTATTAATCGCATCATTCTTTTTGCATATTCAAACGTCCAGCCCATATAAACATCAGCCATCAAATCAATATTATCTCCAACAACTGATCTAACTGTTTTAATTAATTCAATATTTTTATTCATACCCTCAGCGCCATCTTTTGGCCCCCAACCAAAACGTAACTTCATGGCTTTAAAACCTTGGTCCAGATATTCCTTTGCTTCTTTAGCTAGTGTATCAAGAGGTTGACTATATAATTTACTTGCATAACAAGGCAGTTTTGCTTTTGTTTTACCTCCTAAAAGACAGTAAACAGGTTGTTTTGCTGTCTTACCTAACGCATCCCAAATTGCAATATCTACGGCGCTAATAGCAGTCATACCAACTCCTTTTCTTCCCCAAGCTAAAGTTTGCCGATACATTTTTTGCCAGATATGCTCATAATCCCAAATACTTTCTCCAATTATTGCTTGTTTTAAATAATTATCTACAACAGATTTACATGGTTTAGGAGAAAGAGCAGCATTTCCAAGACCAATATGACCATCTGTTGTTTCAACTTCAACTACTAACCAACTTAGAAATTTGAAAGTTGACATTCCATCTGCAGAAATGTTTTCTTTATTTAATAAATCAGCAGCACTAGTACAAAAATTATCATGAAGTTTTTGAATAGGGCCTTTCCAAGTATAAAGCTTTGCCCTTACATCTTTAATTTTTGATTGCATAATTAAATTCTATAATATTTTTCTGCATTAGAAGAAAACAACATTGTTTTATCATTATCAGAGTAATTTTTTGTAATTGCTTTAAAAGAATTCCAATAGTTGTCAAAAGTATTAAATATTTTATCAACTGGAAAATTTGAAGCAAACATACATCTCTCTACACCAAAAATTTCTATAGTTTTTTCAACAAATATTTTAGTACTATCAATGGTCCAATGTGGATTGAACATTCCAAGACCAGAAATTTTTGCTACCATATTTTCACAGCTTGCAATTTTTTTCATTCCAGCCTCCCAGTGTTGAATATATTCATCAGTTTGATAACAAGGTTCACCTGTATGATTTAAAACAAAAAGAATATCATCATTTTCTTTTGCAAGATTAAATGCATCATTCATCTGATGAGGATATATTTGAATATCAAATGATAAATTTCTATTTTTCATATTTTTAAAGTTTTTTAACCAATTTGTATTATTCATAAAATCATCAGATGCATGCGAATATTTTGGTTCTTCAGTATTGAAAGATAAAATTTGTCTAATACCTCTTGTATTTTTATATTCTTGATGTTGATCAAGAATATCAACAACATTATCTCTAGAAAAATCTGCAAATGCGACAATTGCATTTGGTAGTTTAGAATTATCTTTATCGGCTATTTGCTGAAGCCACTCTGTTTCACTAACTGGACTATCATCGTCATGTTCTGCTTGTACATGTACTGATTTTATTAAGTTTTGATTTTTGGAATCATTGATATAGTCATCTATAAGATAACTCTTTCTAATGGCTCCATAATCACCAAAAAAAGCTTCTCCTTCTTTTACCATTAACCATGAGTATTTAGTTTTCTTATTTTCTAAATCCCATAGATGGTGATGGGCATCAACAATAGCTATATTTTCCATATTTATTTAAGAGTATGAAGAGCAATATTGCTATTGCTCTTCAATCAATTATTTAGAAGTTAAAATTATCGATATTGTCAGGAACAAAATCTAGCATTGGTGCCGCATAAATTAAATTGTTAGCATTTATAACGACATCACCTTGATCAGGAACACTGATAGTCATACCTTCTGATAACTTCATACCATTTTCAACCATTTGCACAGATAAATATCCTGCAATCTCACCTTCAACAGATGGATCCCATAATTGGAAAGCTTTTACACATCCACTTTTTAGGAAAGGTCTCATTTGATTTGGGGTTCCAAGACCAGTTACTTGAACTTGATCACACTTGCCAGCAGACTCTACAACTTGTGCAGCAGCTGCAACACCAACAGTAGTTGGAGAAATAATTCCTCTTAAGTCAGGATATTTTGCAAGTAATGCTTCAGCTTCAGTAGTACTTTTTTGGGGGTCGTCATCCCCATAAACAACACCAAGATATTCCATATCAGAGAACATTCCTTTACCAATAATGTTATCTTCCATATCTTTAATCCAAGTATTTTGATCTGGAGCATCAGTAGTTGCACTTAAAATTGCAAACTGACCTTTGTGATCAATTAATTGACCCATTAAAGTCATTTGTGCAGTACCAACTGTTGAGAAATCAACTGGCATAATTGCTATGTCTCTATGTGCTTCACTGCCAGGAATATCACCATTAACTACCATAATAATAATACCTTTTTTTCTGGCTTGATCGAAAACGGTATTTAGAGCATCATTAGAGTTTGGTGAAATAGCAATGACATCAACTCCTCTTTGAATTTCAGCTTTAATAAATGGCAGCTGAGAAGTTGCATCAGCTGTTGCTGGAGCTACAGTTGAAAAATTATAACCATATTTTTCTGCACCTACTTCAAAACCTTTTATAATGGAGTCAAAGTAAGGATTACCAGTATTCTTTGGAATATATACAACTTCAGTTTTTGCAAAAACACCTGTTGTAAGTAACAATCCAAGAATACTCGCAGAAATAATTTTAAAAAATTTATTCATTATTCCTCCTATTGAATTAATATTTACATTTTCAATAAAATCATGTTTTTATCAAGAATAATTTGAAAATTTTACTTATTATTTTAAAAAAACTAACTTAGAAGTAGTAAATAAACATAATATGGAACTTAAAACTAGTAATATTGGTAAAACATTTAGTGGTGTAAATGTTTTAAGAAATGTAGATTTTGATTTAAAACCAGGTGAAGTCCATGCATTAGTTGGAGAAAACGGAGCTGGTAAGTCCACATTTGTTAAAATATTAAGTGGTGTTTATACACCAACAGATGGAAATATTTTTTTAGATGAAAAAAATGTACAAATTACAACTCCCATAGTGGCTCAGATGAATGGAGTGTCATTAATTCACCAAGAACCGCAATCTTTCTCTCACCTTTCCGTTGCAGAAAATATTTTTATGGGACATATGGAAGGAAGTAACTTTTCAAGAGTAAATTGGCAAGAAATTAATAGTAAATCAAATGAAATTTTAGAGTCAATTGGATTAAAAATAGATCCGAAAATAATTATGGAGGGTTTATCAATTGCTGATCAACAAATGATAGAAATAGCTGGAGCTCTTTCTAAAAATTCCAAAGTGTTAATTATGGATGAGCCTACTTCACCTCTGACACCTAATGAAGTTGGTAAATTGTTTGAAATAGTAAATAAATTAAAATCAAATGGAATGGCAATTATATTCATTAGCCATCGCCTGGAAGAAATTAGGCAAATATCTGATAGAGTAACAATATTTAGAGACGGAGATTTAATTACTACCAAAAATATAAATGAAGTTACAAATGAAGAAATTATAAAATTTATGATAGGAAGAAATATTGAAGAAACAGAGGTTAAAGAAAATAAATTTCTTAAAGAGGATGAATATATTTTAAAAGTTAAAAATTTATCTTTATCAAAAAAATTTAATGATATTTCTTTTGATTTAAAAAAAGGAGAAATATTAGGATTTGCAGGGTTGGTAGGTGCAGGAAGAACAGAAGTGGCAAAAAGTATTTTTGGAGCAGAAAAATTTGATAATGGTCAAATAATTTATAATGGAGAAAATATTATAAATAATTCACCTAATGAAGCTATTAATAAAGGCTTTGCTTATGTGCCTGAAGATAGAAAGCAAATGGGCATTTTTGGTCCTGTCGCAGTAGAGGACAACGTGACATCAGCAGTTCCAAAAGAAATATCTAATAATTTAGGTCTTATCAATTCCAAAACTGTTACATCAATATCAAATGAATATATTAAAAAATTCAATATTATTCTTACTTCAGGTAGACAACTGATTGAAGAGCTGTCTGGAGGAAACCAGCAGAAATGTATAATTTCTAAATGGTTACTTTCTAAGCCCAAAATTTTAATTTTAGATGAGCCTACTAGAGGCGTAGATGTAGGAGTTAAATCTGAGATGTATGAAATAATTAATCAATTAGCACAAGAAGGCACAGCTATTATTTTAATTTCATCAGAATTACCTGAAATACTCTCTTTATCTCACAGGATTATTGTTATGTGTGAAGGAAAAATAACAAAAATATTAAACAATAAAGAAGCTACTCAAGAAAATATTATGAGTTATGCAATAAATTAAAATGACACTATTCGATAAATTTTTAAGAATAAGAGAGCTTGGAATTTTTTCAATAATTGTAGTTTTTGTTGTTGTTGCTGCAATAATAGATCCAAGATTTATGACACTAGATAGTTGGCGTGCAGTGTTTCTCGCTATTCCATTAATTTTAGTTATGGCTATGGGTCAAATGATGGTTATCATTTGTCGCCATGTAGACATATCTATTGGATCTATATTAGCATTTTCAGCAATTGTAATTGGATTATTATATATTCAATTTCCTGGTTTATCTCTTTGGTTATCTTTATTAATAACTGCCTTTGTAGGTCTAATAATGGGACTAATAAATGGATTTATTGTTACACGATTTAATGTTCATTCAATAATAGTAACACTTGGAACACTAAGTTTATATAGGGGTTTAGTTTTTATAGTCAGTGGTGGAAGGCAAATCGATAGAAATGATATTCCAGAGCATGTAGTTTCATTTTCTCAAACTTCATTTCTATTTTCAATACCAGCCATTTTGATTTTTAGTGCAATAATTGTAATTATAACTCACTTGGTTATGCGCCATTCAGTTTTAGGCCGTGAGATTTATGCAACTGGTAGCAATCCAGTTGCAGCGCATCTTAAGGGAATTAATGTAACTAAAGTTACTTTATTTTGTTTTGGTGTTTGTGGAATGTTGGCAGGTGTTGCAGGTTTGTTTTATGCATCAAGATTTGGATATGTAAACCCAGGTGTTACAGGTGTAGGAATTGAATTTATTGTAATTGCAGGTGTAATTATTGGTGGCACAAGCATTACTGGAGGTTCTGGAAGTGTTTTAGGAACATTTTTGGGAATACTTCTTTTAGGAATTATAAATGTAGCTTTGCCTGTATTAGACATACCCGGCGAATTTCAAAAAGCAATTTATGGTCTCATAATTGTTGTCGCATTAGCTCTTGATCAGCTAATAATTTACAGAATGAAAAAACTAAGTGGTGGACTTAATGCTTAAAAAAATATCAGATTATTTAAGTGAAAATCCTTCATTAAGGTATTGGATTGTTAGACCAGAGTGGGTTGCAGTTGTGCTACTTATTATTTCAATAATATCGTCTATTCAGCTTTCACCATTTTTTGCTGATTTAGCATTTATTATGGACTCTGCTACACCTTATGTTGAGTATGGTCTTATTGCAATAATACTTACTTTAATAATTATTTCTGGTGAAATTGATCTTTCTATTGCCTCTATGATAGCTTTGACTGCAGTAATTTTTGGAACAGCTTATAATGCAGGATTAGGTATGCCTATTTCGATAGTTATAGCTCTATTTTCTGGAACTTTATGTGGTTTATTTAATGGTATACTTGTTACTCAATTACAAATACCCTCAATAATTTTAACAATAGGAACTCTTACTTTATATCGTGGAATTGCACAATCACTTGCGAGTGATTTTTCTTTAGGGGGCTATCCTTCTTGGTTTATAGGAATTGACTATCGTTATATTGGCATAGTTCCAATTCCAGTTATAATATTTACTGTGTTTGCAATTGTTGTAGGGTTTTTTCTAAGTTCAACTATTTATGGTAAACAACTTTATTTAATTGGTACAAATCCTCAAACTGCAAAATATTCAGGAATAAAGGTTAATAGAATTAAGCTCTTATTATTTACACTGTCTGGGTTAGTTTGTGGAATAGCTGGTGTTTTAACAACATCAAGATTAGCTGTTGCGAGATTTAACATGGCAACAGGAGCAGAACTTGAAATTGTTTTGATGGTGATGCTTGGAGGTACTTATATATTTGGAGGAAGAGGAAATATTTTTGGAACATTTATAGCTTTTTGGATTGTTGTAATTTTAAGAGCAGGTTTAAATGTAGCAAGAATAAAAATTGAATCACAATTAACAATATTGGGCGCTATGTTAATTATTGCTATTATTTTAACTAATTATATTTATTCTAAATCACAAAAGTAAGGAGATAATAATGAATCAAATAGATTTAAAAGATAAAGTTGCTGTAATAACTGGAGGTGCACAAGGTTTTGGCTATTCTATGGTGGAAAGATTTTCTAAATCTGGTGCAAATGTTATTATCTGGGATAAAGATGAAGAACTTTTAAAAAGTTTAAATCTAACTGATAATATTAGTTTCGAAGTTGTTGATGTTACTTCATATGATAGTGTTCAAAATTCAACTGAAATAACTTTAGAGAAGAATAAAAAAATTGATATTTTAATAAATAATGCAGGAATTGCTGGACCCAGTTTTAAAACTTGGGAATACCCAATAGACCAGTGGCAAAATGTTATTGATATAGATTTAACAGGTTTATTTTATTGTTGTAAATCTGTTGTACCACATATGATCCATGCGAATTATGGAAGAATCGTAAATATTGCATCAATTGCTGGAAAAGAGGGAAATCCAAATGCAATGCCATATAGTGCAGCAAAGGCAGGAGTAATTGCACTTACAAAATCTTTAGGTAAAGAATTAGCTGATAAAAATATAGCTGTTAATTGTGTTACACCTGCTGCAGCAAAAACAAGAATTTTTGATCAAATAAGTCAGGAGCACATAGACTATATGTTATCCAAAATTCCAAGAGGACGTTTTATTAAGGTAGATGAATTAGCATCAATGGTTTCATGGTTGGTTTCTGAAGAGAATTCTTATACAACTGGAGCAGTATTTGATCTAAGTGGAGGAAGAGCCACTTACTAGAAAGGATATTAATATGAGTAATTATGCATGGGTTTTAGAAGTAAGACCTGGATACGAAGATGAATATAAAAAAAGACATGATGAAATATGGCCAGAGATGGTTCAAATGCTAAGCGATGCTGGATTAAGAAACTATAATATTTTTCGTCATGGTCTAACGTTATTTGGTTATTTTGAGACAGATGATTTAAAAAAATCCATTGATTATATTGTTAAAAGTGAAGTAAATAAAAAATGGGGAGAATATATGTCTGATATTTTAAAAGCAGAAGTCGATCCAAAGACTAATTTTCCCTATCTACTACCTATACAAATGCATTTAGAATAAAATGAATAAAGCTAAAATAGGTGTTATAGGAGCTGGTTGGTGGGCAACTGAGTACCACATACCAAATCTCAAAAAAAGAAAAGATGTAGAACTAGTAAGTGTATGTAAATTAGAGAAAGATCAATTAGATTTTGTAAAAAATAAATTTAATTTCCAATTTGCTTCAACTGATTATAACGAAATGTTAGATTTTAGTCCACTTGATGGAGTTGTGATTGCATCACCTCATTTTGCACATTATGAAAATGCAAAAGCTTCTCTAGAAAAAGGATGTCATGTTTTAATTGAAAAACCAATGACCACAAATTCCTCTGATGCTGAAAGCCTCTATAAATTAGCAAAAAAAGTTAATAAAGAAATTCTAGTTCCAAATGGTTTCAATTTTACAAATTTTATGCCTAAAGCAGAAAAATATATTCAGAATGGTGTTATAGGTGAAATAAAACATATTGATGCAGCCTTTTCGTCTTCTTTAGTAGATCTTTTTCAGGGAATAGCATTAAGTGAATCTAACGATCATACTTTCCAACCTTTAGCATCAACTTGGTCAGATCCAAATAAGGGTGGAGGTTATGGATGGGGTCAATTATCACATATGTTTGGAGGTGTTTTTAAGATAACACAATTAACAGCTGAAAAAGCTTTTTGTTTCTCAGTTCCTTCACCAACAAACGTTGATTATACTGATGCAATTTCTGTAAAATTTTCTAATGGAGCAACAGGATCATTTTCTGGATGTGCCTATGTTCCTAAAGATTTTGGAGGTACATTTTATATAACTGTGCATGGAACTAAAGGAACACTCTATTTAGATATGGAAATAAAAAGAGAAAGATTGCTTATTAGACTTAATGATGGAGATGATATTGAGGATGAAATAAACGAAGGTCAAGGCACTATGGCATATAATACTGAGACCCCATTAAATACATTTGTTGATATTTGCTTAAATAAAAGTTTTATTAATCATGCTAATTCTGAAATTGGTCTAAAAACAGTAAAAGTATTAGATGCAGTTTACAGATCGATCAAAAGTGAGAAAGTCGAGCAAGTTTAGTATTTAATCAAATACTTTTCCGGGGTTCATAATATTATTTGGATCAAAGCTTTTTTTAATTAATCTCATGAGTGGAATATTATCTGGATGTTGTTTTAGTAGATATTCTTTTTTCTGAAGACCTATTCCATGTTCGCCTGTTATAGTACCATCCATTTGAAGTGCTTTATTAATTAATTTATTACTAAATTCTCTTATATAATTATATTCATTTTCTTTATTCGGATCATAAACAATTGTTACATGAAAATTTCCATCACCAACATGTCCAACCATTGGTGCTTTAAGTCCTGTGTGTTGAAGTTCATTTTCAGCAAATTTAATACAATCAACCATATTTGAAATTGGCACACAAACATCGGTAGCATATACTCTAATATTATCACCCTGAGCCTTAACTGAATAATAAACATTATGTCTTGCTTTCCATATCTTATTTCTTTCTTCAGTATTAACTGCCCACTTAAACTCACTTCCATTATTGTTTTTAGAAATCTCTTCAACTACACTTATTGATTCTTTGTTTGATGCTTTGCTCCCATGAAATTCATAGAATAAAGTTGGTAAAATATCTAAATTTTCAAGATTAGAATATTTTATACTAATATCCATTTGATCTTTGTTTAATAACTCTACTCTTGCAATTGGAACTCCATATTGAATTATTTCTTGAGCTGTTAATACTGCTGAGTCAAGATCTTGAAATTGACATACCGCACTCATTATACTTTCTGGAATGGGAGATAATCTTACGTGAACTTCTGTTATAATGCCAAGAGTTCCCTCTGATCCAACAAATAGGTTGGTCAAATTGTAACCTGCAGAAGTTTTTTTTGCCCTTGTCCCAGTTTTTATTATATCACCATTTGCTAAAACAACAGTAAGACCAAGTACAGCTGTTCTCATCGTACCATACCTTACTGCCATTGTTCCTGAAGCTGAACAAGCCGCCATACCTCCTAATGAGGCATTTGCACCGGGATCAATTGGGAAAAAAACGCCTTTATCTTTTAAAGTTTCATTAAGTTGTTCACGAGAAACATTTGCTTCAACACGACAATCAAAATCCTGCTCATTAATTGAAATAATTTTATTAAAATTTTCCAATGATATTGTAAAACCTTGATCATTTCCAACAACATGACCTTCTAGAGAAGTACCAGTGCCATAAGCAGTTACAGGTACTTTATATTCATTACAAATTTTTAAAATACTTGATAGCTCATCATTATTATTTGGAAATAAAACTGCTTTGGGTAAAATAGGATCATAGGCATCTTCGCCTTTAGCATGATTATTTCTAACACTTTCAGAAAATGAGATTCTTTCTTGTAAAAGCTCTTTTAAATTGTCTAATAATCCTCTATCCATATAATCAATATTATTTATAATTTATTAAAAGTAAATGAATACCACATCTATAGAATTAAATAAAATATATGATTTATCATACAATGCTCTAAAAAAACATGGATGTGATGAGTTTAATGCTGAGGCTGTTGCTACAACCGTCAAACATGCTGAAAGAGACGGAAGTATCTCACATGGCTTGTTCAGAATTCCAGGTTATATAGCTTCTTTAAAAAGTAAAAAAGTAAATGGAGTTTCAAGACCATCAAATACATTCCTTACACAAAATGCAATACGTGTTGAAGGTGATTACGGTTTTGCTCCTGTAGCAATTAAAGTCGGTCTACCTGATTTAATAGAGACTACAAGTAAACATGGTGTTGGTGTTTTAACAATAACCAATACTCACCACTTTGCTGCGTTATGGCATGAAACAGAAGCATTGGCAGATAATAACTTGATTGGTATTGCGTGCACTGCATATAAACCTAGTGTTGCTCCAGCAGGTGCAAAAAAACCATTGTTTGGAACTAATCCAATTTCATTTGCATGGCCTAGAAAAAATAATACACCTGTTGTTTATGATATGGCAACTTCCACCATGGCCATGGGAGAAGTTCAGGTTGCTGCTCGTGATGGACACAAAGTACCTTTTGGGACTGGACTAAATAAAGACGGTGAAAAAACTGATGATCCTTCTCAAATAGCAAATGGAGGAGTTTTATTAACATTTGGAGATTATAAAGGATCGGCAATAGCTATGATGATAGAATTACTTGCTGCTGGCCTAGTTGGTGACTTATTTAGTTTTGAAGCAAAAGAAGAGGATAATAATGATGGAGGTCCTGCAAGGGGTGGTGAGTTTATAATGGCATTATCACCTGAGTTAATTGCAGGAAAAAACTGGAATGAACATGCTGAAAAATTTTTTGAACAAATGATCTCATTAAATGGTGTTCGTTTGCCTGGTCAAAGAAGACATAATAATAGAGCTAATAAGGGTCCACGAGAAATAAATACAAGCTTAATAGAAAAAATAAATAATTTATTATAACTTCATCAAAGTATGCATGAAATTAAAGAGAATTTTCTCAAACATATAGAAAATGGCTTATGCAACGGTGCAGAATGGAAAATTATTTCTAAAAATAAAACTTATCATGACTCAATTGGCTTTAGAGATTTAAATAAAAAAAAATCTTTTGATAAGAATTTATTTTTTAGAATATGGTCAATGACTAAACCAATTATTTCTATAGCAACAATGCAGCTAATAGATAAGAATATTTTATCATTAAATGATACCATAGATAAATATCTACCAGAATTTAAAAATATAAATATTTTAAATAATAATTCTCATAATATTAATGAAACATATTTATCTAAAAATATTCCAACTATAAGACAATTACTTCAGCATACAGCTGGGTTTACCTATAATAGTAGTGATAACATTATTGGTGAGGCATATGAAAAAAATAAAATATTTCATTCAGGCGATACATCATTAGAAGAAGAGATAAATAATATTGCAAAACTACCTTTACTTTTTGAACCAGGATCAAAATGGCATTATTCAGTTTCAATAGATATTTTAGCAAGAATACTAGAAATTATTACCAAAGATAAACTTATAAATATTTTAAAAGAAAATATTTTTATTCCACTTAATATGAATTCTACGGACTTCTTTATCAATCAAGATCAGAATAATAAGTTAGTAGAGACTTTTGAATTTTCTAAAGAAAATAAAAAAATCCAAAATTTAAGTTTAGATACTCGAAAATTAATCAATTATTTTTATCCCTTAAATAATAAAGAATATTCTAGAGGAGGGCATGGTTTATTTTCTTCAGCTGATGATTATTCTAAATTTGCGCATATGCTCATAGATGGAAAAAGTATTAAAGGGAAGAAAGTAATAAGTTTGGAAGCATTATCTAAAATGAGATCTAATAGCTTAGATAAAAAAATGTTTCCACTTGAAATTACATCAGTAAATACAATTAAAGATGAGAATTATATTAATGATTTAAGTGGATATGGTTGGGGTTTAGGATTTAGAGTATTGATAAATAAATCAGATGCTAATCCTTACGGCTGTATTGGAGAATTTGGGTGGTCAGGTTATGCTTCTACATATTTTTTAGTTGATCCCATAAATCAAATATCAGCTGTTTTGATGATGCAAATTATTGATGGAGAAAGAGTTCTTAAACAAAACTTCTACAATTCAATTTTTAAAAACTTGGATACAATTTGAAATTTTCAAATACATATTTAGGTATAATTTTTGCAGTATTAGCTTACTTTTCATTTAGTCTACTTGATACAATTCAAAAAACTACTGTAATTTATCATTCAATTTTTCAAATCTTATTCTTAAAATATTTTTTTACATTATCTCTAAGCTTAGCTGAATCATATAGAAAACAAAACAATACTTTTTACAAAACTAAAAATATAAAATTGCAGATAACAAGAAGTGTTTTATCAATCGTAGAATCTGGATGTTTTGTTTTATCTTTTCGGTATTTAACATTAGCTGATGCTCATAGTATTGGATCATTAACTCCAGTAATAGTTGTAGCTTTATCAGCAATAATTTTAAGGGAAAAAGTAAACTTAAAAACTTGGATTGCAATATTTTTTGGTTTCATAGGTGTCTTGATAATTATGCGACCAGGATTATCAATTTTTGATCCTAAATCATTAATTCCTTTGGCTGCAGCTTTTTTTTTGAGCTTATATCAAATTGTAACAAGAAAAGTTTCAGAATATGACACTTCTGAAACTTCACTACTTTATACTTCAATAGTGGGTATTATATTAATGTCTTTTTTAATCCCATTTTTTTGGCAACCTATGCAATCCTTTTCATATTTATTATTTCTTGGTGTTGGAATTTTCTTTTCTCTTGGTATTTATTTTCAAATAATTGCTCTTAGTTTTACAAGAGCAAGCTTTGTTCAGCCATTTCATTATACCTTAATATTGTGGGCGATAATATTAGGGTATATTTTTTACGATGATCTTCCAGATACCTATACAATTGTAGGGGCTACTATAATTACCCTATCTGGTATTTATGTTTTGAATAACAGACAAACATCGGATTAAATTAATTGTAATAAAAATTAATTTTAATAATATAGTCGCATGTTTATTGGAATAGATTTGGGAACTTCATCAGTAAAAACTATATTAATAGATGGTAATCAAAATATTATTGCGAGTGCTAATTCAAGTCTAACAGTTCAGAGTCCTAAAGATGGTTATAATGAACAAAATCCTCAAGAATGGGTTAATGCTACACTTGAATGTTTTGACTCTCTTAAGTTAAAAAAACCACAAGAATTTTCAGAAACAATCTCTATTGGGATTTCTGGACATATGCATGGAGCAACTTTAATTGATAAAAAAGGTGATGTTATAAGACCATGTATACTTTGGAATGATACTCGTTCTCATTTGGAATGTATTGAGTTTGAAAATCAAGAATTCGATGTAAGATCAATTTCTGGTAATATTGCTATGCCTGGCTTTACTGCACCAAAAATAAATTGGATAAAGAAATACGAAAAAGATAATTTTGAAAAAATATTTAAAGTATTATTACCTAAAGACTATCTTAGATTTTTTTTAACTGGTGAATTTTATTCAGAAATGTCAGATTCTTCTGGAACCTTGTGGCTAGACATTAAACAAAGAAAATGGTCAGAAAATCTATTATCTTGCTCCTTTCTTGAAGAAAAGCACATGCCAAAACTTGTAGAGGGAAATGATGAAGCTGGTATTTTAAAAAATTATTTTAAAGAAAAATTTAGTTTCAAAAATAATATTTCTGTTGTTGGGGGCGCTGGAGATAATGCAGCAGCAGCAGTTGGAATGGGAATAACTGAACAGAAACAATCATTTATTTCTCTTGGTACTTCTGGTGTATTTTTTACACCAACGCCAAATTTTTTAAGTAATACTGGAGATGCAGTTCATTCTTTTTGTCATTGTTTGCCAAATAAATGGCACCTAATGTCTGTAATGTTGAGTGCTAGTAATTGTTTAGATTGGGTGTGCTCAATAACTAATTCGTCAATTAGTGAGGCTTTAACTAATGTAGAAAAATATTTCTCTAACACTAATGATCTTATAAACTCTTCATACTTTTTACCATATTTATCTGGTGAAAGAACACCCCATAATGATCCTTATATTCGTGGCTCTTTTCATTCAATGAAAACAAATACCAGTTCAATAAATTTACAATATGCTGTTATAGAGGGTGTAAGTTTTGGAATTCTTGATGGTGTTAATTCTATACTAAAAGTGAATAAAGACTTTGAAAAAATTTTTATGGTAGGGGGAGGTTCAAAAAGTAAATTTTGGATAGAATTACTAGCATCTCTTTTAAATAGAAAACTTAGTGTTTGTGATCAAAGTGAATTTGGAGCAGCACTTGGAGTTGCTAGATTAGCAATGTACGTTGATAAAAATATTAATAGTGATAAAAATATAATAAAGGAAATAAAAATTGGTAAAACTTTTAATCCAATAGATAATAAAATTGATTTACTATTAAAACGATATTCTATCTGGAAAGATTTATATTCATCAAATAAAAAAATAGCTTCTAGGCTTATACTATAATATTAGTGGCATTATCAGTTATTGCCAAACACAAAAGTAAATAAAAAATATTAATAAATATTTTCTTCTATATATTTTCTAGCAAGTCCATCTGCTTTTTCATTGTATTGATTATCCGAATGACCTTTTACCCAATTCCATTTAATATTATGATGGTAAATAGCCTCATCTAATTTCAACCATAAATCTTTATTTTTAACAGGTTTTTTTGTAGTTGTTTTCCAATTATTTATTTTCCATTTATGAATCCAATTTTCAATACCATCCTTTAAATATTTACTATCAGTAAATATTTCTAAATCTCTTTTATTATCAAAATAGGAAACTGCTTTTATTGCTGCTGTAAGTTCCATTCTATTATTTGTTGTGTTTTCTTCACCACCATTTAATAATACTGGCTGGTTTGGGTTGTTCAGTATAACAACACCCCATCCACCTATTCCGGGATTTCCTGAACAAGCTCCATCGGTATATATTGTAATCATATTTTAATTAAATTGTTGTTTTGATGCCATTTCAAAATATTATGGTATTGATAAGGATCCTTTTTTATAACCACTGCATCTCTTGGATGAAAAATATAATCATGCAATCTTGTAATTAAAATTCGTACAGATGCTGCTCTTAAAAGTATATTAAATGAATTAATTTCCTTCATACTTAGATTCCTTTTTGTATTGTATCCTTTTATAATTGCTTCAAAAAATTTATGATTAAATACTTTGCCATTTTCATCAAAGCACCAATCATTAATTACAATTGAAATATCATAAAGAAAAAAATGATAACAGGAAAAATAAAAATCAATAACACCTATGACTTTTTTTTCTTTAAAAAATATATTATCTTTAAATAAATCTGCATGTATGATACCTGAGGGCAAATTTAATGGCCAAGATTTTTCAAGAAAATTAATTTCGATTTCTAAGTCTTTTATAATTTCATCAAACCGTTTTTCATTATTTTTCTGACATTTAATAAAAAGATTTCTCCATTCTTTAATACCTAGACTATTTTCTCTTTTTTTATTAAAATTTACTGTAAGATTATGTAATTCCCCAACTATTTTTCCTACCTCTTCACATTCATTTTCATCAGGCAAGGATATTTTTTTACCTTCAATAAACGAAATAACTATTGCCTTTTTGTTTTTAATTGAATTTATAATTTTCCCTTTATTATTTTTTATTGGTTTTGGACATTTAAAATTATTTGAACTTAAATATAATTTTAAATCTATAAAAAAAGGGAGTTCTGCTTCTTTTACTCTTTTTTCAAAAATTGTTAGTATGTATGGAATGCCATTACATATGATTTTATAATTAGTGTTTTCTATTCCTTCAATTATCTCATCATATTGTTCCAAAATACCAATATTATATGAAGCGATAAAATCTATTATTTCTTTTTCATCTAATTTTGTAAATACTGCCATATTTAATTTTTTAGTTTTTGTGGTACTTTAAAATATACATTTTCTTTTTGATAATGAGCTTCGTTAATTTGAATATCAAAATTACTTTTTAATTTATCTAATAATTTTTTTACTAATATTTCAGGTGATGACGCGCTAGCAGTAATACCAATATTTTGCGTATCATCAAATATATTTAAGTTTAAAGAATCTACATCTTCGACTAGGATTGCTTTTTTAGATCCATAATTTTTTGCAACCTCTACTAGTCTTAGTGAATTTGATGAATTACTGGCTCCTATAACAAGGAAATAATCACAATTAGCGGCAACTTTTTTAACAGCTTCTTGTCTATTTGTAGTTGCATAACAAATATCATTTTTTTTAGGTTCAATAACATTTAAAAAATATTTTTTTATTTCATTAACAATGTCTTGAGTATCGTCCACTGATAATGTGGTCTGAGTTACGTAAGCTATTTCTTTTTTAAAATCTAATGGTAGTTTTCTAACATCATCAACCTTTTCTACCAGATAAATTTCACTATTTGATTGTCCCATTGTACCTATGACTTCTGGATGATTACGATGTCCGATCAGTATTACAGGAAGTTTCTTCTTATCAAAATTCTCAACCTCTTTATGTATTTTACTCACTAATGGGCATGTAGCATCAAAATAAATTAAATTCAGTTTTAATGCCGCTTGTGGAACTGATTTTGGAACTCCATGGGCAGAAAAAATAACTGGTCTACTTTTATCTTGAATTTCATCAAGTTCTTCTACAAAAATAGCTCCTTCTGATTTAAGATTTTCAACTACATATTTATTATGAACGATTTCATGTCTAACATATACTGGTTCACCATATTTTTTAAGGGCTTCTTTTACCATCTCAATAGCTCTGTCTACCCCAGCACAAAAACCTCTTGGTCCAGCTAAATATATATTAAGTTTTTTATTCATTTATTAACACTATTGTAATGTATGTTATTTTTATAGTAATACTATAATTGTGAATAAAATTTTAATATTTTTTATACTTATTTATCTTATAAGCTGCTCATCTACTGATGATAGTGGCAAAGAAACCTTGGTAATTGATTGCCCAAGAGTATTTTTCTCTAGTGAAAATAACATTTATTTAGATAGTAATAATAAAGATAAAGATCTGGATTTCGAAAAGCTGAACTATAAGGCATCTCTTAATAATTATGGATTCGTTGGTAATTGTAATTCAGATTTATATAACAATAACTATAACTTAGACTTATTAATTTTAACTGAACCATTTAACCCTAAAACTCCATTTGTTAATATGCCAATTTTTGTTTTACTTTATGATTTTGATAATAATTTGATTGATAAACAATATTTTAGAATTAATGGAAACTTAAATTTTAATGAAGAAACATTAGATTACAAAACTACGGAAATTATTGGTAATTTAGATATTGTATTTGAAGCTAAAAAAAATGTTGGATCATTAACAATTGGTTTTGTAAATATAAATTAGTTAAATTTATTTCTTTAATACGTTATTTAACTCTTTTATTGAATCATCAACTAAGCTTGATTTTTTATCAGAACTAAGGTTATTTTTTAAAATACTAACTGTGGTTTCTATAGCAACATTAGTAATATAATTTTTAATTGAAATATTTGTATCTCTTACAAATTGCTCTATTTTATTTTCAGCTAATAGCTTTCTTTTTTCAATTTGATCAGTAAGTTTTTTGGAATATAGTTCATTTAGTTCTGAAATTTTTTTCTCTGAATTTAATTTTAATTCGTTAATTTCACCTTCAACTTCATTTTCTCTAGTTTTTAGTTCACTTAAAGTTTTTTGAGCTTCATTTTTTATATTTTCAGCCTCATTAATTTTAGTCTTTATCTCATTAATTTGGGAGTCTAAGCTTGATATCAAGATTTTTTTAACTGGATTAAATATAGCCAGAATAAATAAAAAGAATGATACTGCCACCCAGAATTGTGGATCAGAAAACATTAGTTGATTGTTCCTTTAAAAGATTTTGCCGCTTGATCAATAACACTATCAGGTAAAGTCATATCAGAAATTTTAGAAACAGTAATTTTGGTAATATTTAAAATTTCATTATCAATATTTTTCATTTGCTCATCTCTATTTTTAATTATCTGTTTTTCAGAATTAGTGATTTTTTCTTCTAATTCTTTATCAAGAGATGAAAGTTTAAATGAAACATCTTCCTCAAGTGATTTTATTGTTATTTTAATTTGGTCATCAGTTTCATTTTTTGCATTTTTAATTTGTAAATTTATATTTTTTTCAATTTCTTGTGCTTGTTCATGAAGCTCTTTGGCAGTTGATAAGTTATCATTTATTTTATTTTGTCTCTTTTCTAGAACTGTAGCTATTCTTGGGAGGGAAACCCTCCACAAAAAAATTAACAGAAAGGAAAAGAAAACAGCTAACCAAAAGAGCTGTGAAATAAAGAACTCTGGATTTAATTGTGGCATTAAATTCTAAAAAAAATTATCCAAATAAAATTACTAGCGCAATAACAAGTGCAAAAAGTGCGATTGCCTCTACAAGTGCGAAACCTAGCATAGTCATTGTAAAAACTTCACTTCTTGCTGCAGGGTTACGTCCTACCGCTTGAATAAATGATGAAAAGATATTCCCAATACCAATACCTGATCCAATTACACCGATAACGGCTAACCCCGCTCCGATTACTTTAGCTGCTTCAATTTCCATAAGTCCTCCTATTTAAAATTAATGTAAATGATAAGCATCGTTAATATATAAACATGTAAGTATTGCAAACACATAAGCTTGCAAAAATGCAATTAAAATTTCTAAACCTGTAAGTGCCACAATAAATGTTAATGGAAGCACACCTGTAAAGAATGGCATAGAAACAACAAAACCTGCAAATACTTTTAATAAGGTATGTCCCGCAAGCATATTTGCAAATAGTCTTACTGATAAACTGATTGGTCTAGATAAATATGATATAACTTCAATTGGAATTAATAATGGATGCATATAAAATGGTACTCCAGGTATATAAAAAAATGCAAAAAATTTAATACCATGATTTGCAAAACCTAGAATTGTTACACCTAAAAAAACTACTGCCGCTAATGCGAAAGTTACTATTATATGGCTAGTAAAGGTAAACTGATATGGGACCATACCAACCATGTTTCCAATTAATACAAACATAAATAATGTAAATACAAAAGGAAAGTATCTTTTTCCATTATCACCAACTGTATCAGATAGTAATTGAGCTATAAAATTATACATCAATTCTGAAATAAGTTGTAATCGTGATGGAATAATTGATTTTGAATTTACAGTTAATGTTAAGAATAAAGTTATTACTAATACAGTAATTAGCATAGCAAATGATGAATTGGTGAAAGATATGTTGAAGTTTCCAAGCTCAATATTAGAAATTGGTATTATTTCAAATTGTTCTAGTGGACTATGTTTTTCACCTTTAGCTGCCATATAATTCGAATAATTAAATTATCTTTGTTTTTCAATGCGACGCATTACACGATAAACATTCAAAAATCCAGCTAATGCGCCAAAAATAAAAAAAATAATTAACCCAATTGGTTTAGTATTTAAATAATTATCCACAATAAGCCCAATTCCAACTCCTACAGCAAGAGCTGCAATAATTTCTGTACTTATTTTAAATCCAAAACTTGCACCACTTTCTCTTTTGGGATTTTTAAAATTTTGTTTTTTATTATCAATATTATTAATTTTTTTATTTAACTCTTCTAAATTTTTATTCTTATAACTCATTATTTGAATCTTGTTCCTTAATTTCAATTGCTTTTTCTAAATCTACAGAAACTAGTTGAGATACACCTTTTTCAGGCATAGTTACTCCAAACAATCTATTGACTCTTGCCATTGTCATTCTGTGATGTGTTATTACTAAGAATTTTGTGGATGATGATTTTGCAATTTCCTCAACTAGTGAACAAAATCTATCTACATTTGTATCATCTAAAGGGGCATCAACCTCATCAAGAACACAAATTGGTGCTGGGTTAGATAAAAACACTGCAAAAAGAAGAGATAGTGCTGTAAGCGCTTGCTCTCCCCCAGAGAGCAGATTTAAATTTTGTAGTTTTTTACCAGGCGGACTCGCAAATATTTCTAAGCCTGCCTGCAAAGGATCACTCTCATCTGTAAATTTAAGATACGCTTTTCCTCCACCAAATAGCCTTGTGAATAATTTTTGAAAATTTTCATTTACAATACCGTAAGCTGCAAGAAGTCTTTGTCTTCCCTCTGTGTTTAATGAGTCGATGGCTTCTCTAAGTTTTGAAATTGCGTTAAGTAAATCTGTTTGATCTTTTTTAATTGAATTAACTTTCTCTTCTAATTCCTTTGATTCTTGTTCAGCAAGAAGATTAACTCCACCAAGCCTTTCTTGTTCACTAATAAGTCTCTCAAGTTTCTTTTCTAAATCATTTATATTGTTTAAAATTTTATTAGGATCAATTTCGGCTAAATCATATAAATCTTCTAAAGAAACACTTAATCTTTCCTTTACCTGCACTGACAGAAGTTTTATCGCTTCATTCAAAGTATTAATATGACCTTCTGTTCTTATTCTTTCTTCTCTAAGTTCATTTAATTTAACTTCTTCAAGTTTTAATTTTTTATTTACTTCATTAGATTTTTTTTCAGCCTCACGAAGTTTATCAGCAATATTGTTATAAGTATTTTTATTTTCTTCAATCATTTCTTGTATTTTTATTTTTTCATTTGAAACATTATTAGGTATTGATTCTAAATTAGAAAGTTCTTCGATTAGTGTCTTTTCTCTAGAATTTAATTCGTCTATTCTTTGATTAGCTTTCATTGAAATTTCATTCCATTGTTTCTCTTCCACACTTAACTGTTTGATACGTCTATTTTTTAATTGATCTAAGATTGCTTTTGTTGAATTATTCTGTTTTCCTTTTGAGACAAATCCATCCCATCTCCAGATTTCTCCTAATCTACTTACGATAATTTGACCTGGGCTTAGGCTTTTTTGTAAATCTAAAACATTCATTTTATTTTCAATTAAGCCAATAAATTCTAACTTTTTCTTTAAATTATCAGGTGCTTTTATTAGTTGAGAAAATTTTATAATCTCATCATTAAAGTTTGATTCAACCTTTTCCAATTTTCTCCAAAAGCTACTTTGTTCGTCATCAATAGATGCGATTAGTTCATCTGAGAAAACTGCAGCAACTGCTTGTTCAAGACCATCTTCAAAGTCTATGTAGTCAATTATTGGATTATTATTTTTTTTATTTGTTATATTATCATCATTTGAATTTTCATCTTGATGTATAAATAAATCACCTTGTTGTTTTAATAAAACTGATTTTTCTTCATTTACTCTTTCTAGATTAACTTTTGCATCATCATACAAAAATTTTTCTCTATCAATATCATTTTTAATTTGCTCAATTCTAACTTTTGTTTCATCAACTGCGATATTAGCTCTCTCAATTTCTTTTTCCTGACTTTCTAAATTTATAGTATTTTTTTGTAACTCTGACGCAATTTTACTTTCTTCAAGCCTAAGGTTTGGTAAATTTTCTTGCATTCTTTCATGCTCTATATTTGATTGAGCTACAACATGTGTTTGATCATTTACTAATTTAGTTTCTGTCTGTATTTTATCATTAGCGTCTTTTAATTTATCTTTTTCATCAATCCATTTCTTATAGAATAATTTAGCTCTTGCTTTTGAAATATCTTTTTGGATATATTTATATCTTTCAGCTTGTTTTGATTGTTTTTTCAATAATGTTAATTGATCATCTTGTGCCTTTAGAACATCCTTAACCCTTTCTAAGTTATTCTCTGTAGCATTTAGTCTTAACTCTGCTTCATGTCTTCTTGAGTGTAATCCAGTTATACCTGCAGCTTCCTCAAGTAATGTTCTTCTTTGTTCAGGTTTTGCAGCTATTATAGCACCTACCCTACCTTGACTAACCATAGATGTAGATCTTGCACCTGTTGCAGCATCTGCAAATAAAAGTTGAACATCTTTTAATCTAACTTCTTTCCCATTTACTCTATATTCTGAACCTTCACCTCTCCATATCCTTCTTGTTACTTCAATAGTATCACTTTCGTTAAATATACTTGGAGCCTTTCTCTCTTTATTATCTAAATCAATTGTAACTTCTGCAATATCCCATGCAGGCCGATCAGTAGTACCATTGAAAATAACATCATCTAGTTCACTACCCCGCATTTGCTTTGGGGATAATTCTCCCATTACAAACCTAAAGGCCTCTACAAGATTAGATTTACCACATCCATTAGGACCTACTATTCCTGTAAGGCCATTTTCTATTTGAATTTCTGTTGGTTCAACAAATGACTTAAAGCCCTTAACTTTAAGAGTCCTAAAATTAATCATCTAATATTGTGATAATATTTTATCGATGATTTGTCTAAACTCTTTTGTGTCTTTGTTCCCAGAGTATAGTTGCCCATTAATTATGAAAGAAGGCGTAGATCTAATATTAAATTCTCTCTGAGCGTTCATTACACCTTCTAAAAGATCATTTTCTAAATTAATGTTGCTTAAACATGCATCAAATTCTTCTTTTTTCATGCCACCACTTTGCATGATCTTATATAATTCAACTTTTGTTTTAGCATTGTCCCTAAAAACCCAGCTTTTTTGGAGTTTATATAGAGCATTCATATAGTCATATCTTACATCTTTTGGAATACACCTCATCATCATACTTCCTGCTAGTGCTGGATAATTAAATGGAAAATCTCTAAAAACAAATTTAACCTTACCCGTATCAATGTATTCACTTTTTAGATCTTCCAGTGTATTATTATGAAAATCAGCACAATGGCTGCATGACATTGATGCGTACTCTATTATTGTCACTGGTGCTTCAGTTTTACCGATAAAAAAGTCATCATCTTGTATATTTATAATAGAATTATCCGCAGCCTTCAAATTTGAAATAAAAATAAAAACTAATATTAATATAAAAAATAGATAATTTTTTTTCATTATTTTGACTCCTTTATGATTTTTTTTCCCAAATCAATAAGAGATTCTTTTAAATCTTTGTTAGATAATTCCTGAACTTCTTCAGATATATTTCTTCTTTCATTATCTGTTAAATCTTTGTTATTCATTTTGAGATTATTATCTTCTTTAGGTATGTAATTTTGCTGAATTCTCAAGTCAATTATTGCTTTGTAACCAAAATAACTATTAATTTTTTCTAGGATTTTGTCCTTGAAATGTTGAAACTCAAGAGCAGCTGCGGGAGCAACACTCACGTTTAAATAGTTTTTATACATTGTTTCACCTATTTCATTCTCATAATCTGGTAGTCGTAAAATATTTTGTGGTTGTGAGTACTCTGAAAAATACGTACCAGCAATTTCTGGCCATTTAGAGTGAATAATGAACTCAATTTTACCAAATTTTGAAGAAAAATTTCTATTAATTTTTTTAAGTGTGTCACCAATTGATTGAGGAATAAATTTTCTTTTTGGTTTGTTATTATTTTGGTTCATATAAGTAAATAATTTATAGTACCTAATTATGAAAGCAATATGTTAAATAGAGAAAAGCTAGTTATTACTTATCTTCTTATATGGTATGGTAAGAATAAAAGAGATTTACTATGGCGTAAATTACACAAAAACAAATTGCCCAATCCATATTTTATTTTTGTAAGTGAATTTATGCTTCAACAAACTACAGTCAATACAGTAAAAAATCGTTTTTTAGAATTTATAAAAAAGTGGCCTACTATTCAAAAACTAGCAAAAGCAACTGAACCACAAATATTAGAATTTTGGTCAGGTCTTGGATATTATTCGCGAGCAAGAAATTTATTAAAATCAGCAAAAATAATTAAAAAAAAATTTAATAATAAAATACCTGATTCTTATGATGAGCTTATTAAACTTCCAGGTATTGGTGATTATACAGCGAAGGCAATTTTAGGTATTGCATTTAACAAATCTGTTATGCCACTTGATGCAAATATAGAAAGAATTTTGGTCAGGTTACATGCAATTAATAAACCTATTTCTAAAATAAAAACAAGACTCAAAGATTTAGGTGATAAATTTCGGTCAGATAAATTTTCTTCTAATTTAATTCAGTCTTTTATGGATTATGGATCTGAAATCTGTGTTCCTAGAAATCCAAAATGTGAAATTTGTGGTATAAAAAAATTATGCCAATCATTTGAAAAGAAGATACAATTACAAATTCCAACAAAATTAAAAAAGAAAAATATTAAACCTATTAAATATACTCGAGCCTATGTTTTAGTTAATGAAAAAAATGAAATCCTTGTCAGAAATAGGCCTGAAAAGGGAATGCTAGCATCAATGCTTGAGGTGCCTAATGATAATTGGGTGAAGGATAAAAAATCATTAACTACTGATCATGTAGTTCAAAATTTAAAATCTAAATTAAAACTCAAAGGTTCATTTGAATATTCATTCAGTCACTTTGATTTGGAAACTGAAATATTCTTTGGAAAAATAAAAAAAGCACAAATATCGAATGCAAATTGGATTAAAAAATCAACTTATTATAGATCTGGTTTACCTACTGTTATGAAAAAAATAGTCAAATTTGCTGTGTAATTATTTAAAATATTTTTTTGCATTCATAAAAATTTTATATCCATCTCCAAATTTTTTTGAAATAATATTCTGCCAATTAGGAACATGGTAATGATAAAGAGCTCTCTCAGGATGTGGCATAATAGCTAAAACATTACCATTGTTATTAGTTAAAGCAGCTATGTCATCTTGAGATCCGTTAGGATTAAAAGGAAATTTACTTTTAGCTAGTTGTTTTTTTTGATCAATATATTGTAACCCAATTAGATTTTGATTTTTGATACTTTTAAGAACATTTAAGGGAATCATAAATTGACCTTCTTGATGTGCTACTGGTAATTGTAATGTATTAATATTTCTGAGCCAGGGTGAATTTGTTTTTGCTACTTTGACATCTATCCATCTACATTCGTAATTACCTGAATTATTTTCTATCATTGCAACTTCAGGATCTTTATTTTTTATTCCAGGCACTATACCAAGATTAATCAATATCTGGCATCCGTTACATATTCCTATTGTTAGTTTATCTTTAGATGAGAACTCTAGTAATTGATCATAAAGATTAATCATAATTTTTTTTGCCATTGCGTTACCTGATCCTGTATCATCACCATACGAAAAACCGCCGGGAATAGCAAAAACTTGATAATTATCTAATTGTTTAGGATTTTTAATTAAATCATTTATATGAACAATTTTGCCTTTAAAACCAACTAAATTAAATGCATGTAATGTTTCATCTTCACAATTGATACCGTAACCTGATAAAACTAATACTCTCATAATCCTCTAATTTTTTGTTTATATGATTTTTCAAAATCTGAAATTTTACCCTTAATTATTTTTTTTCCATCTTTAAATTCAACCAAATCAGTAGATGTACATTTACCAATGCCTACATATTCTGAGTCGTCAAATATTTTTTCAAATTTTTTTATATTATTTTTTTTAATAGATACTAATATTCTGCTTTGTGTTTCAGAAAATAAAAATTCATCAATAGAATTTTTATTTCTAGATTTCAAATCTATTAATAATCCTTTTTTTGAAGATATTGACATTTTCAAAATTGCTATACCAAGACCACCGATATCAATACCAATTGCAGAATTAATTAATCTTAATTTATTTGCTCTCTCAAAATTTTTATAAGTCTTTAATGCATCTTTAATTTTAACACTAGGAAGATTTGTTTTATTAGTTCCTAAAATTTTTTCATATTGACTATCTTTTAATTCATTATAAGTATTACCTAAAACAAAAAGCTTATCACCATCATCTGGTGTAATTTTTGTTAAGTGAGAAATTTTATCTACAATTCCTATAGAAGAAATGAGTAATGTTGGAGGTATTGAAATTTTTATTGATTTACCATTTTTAAAACCTTTAAAATCATTGTACATGCTGTCCTTACCTGAAATAAATGGAGTTTTGTAAGCAATAGAATAATCATAACATCCTCTTGCAGCTTCTTTTAATTGATATAACCTTTCTGGTTCATCAGAGCTACACCAACAAAAATTATCAAGTATTGCAATTTTTTTTGAATTGGCACCACTTACAATTAAATTTTTAAATGCAGTATCAATTGAGCAGCCAGCCATTTTATAGGGATTTGTTTCAGTATATTGAGGATAAGCTGCTTGGGATAGAGCTATAGATTTATTATCATCAAATATAGGTTTAATAGCAGTAGCATTACCAAACACCCTACCTTCTCCTTGTAATGGTTTAATTATTGAAGTTGCCTGTACTTCATGATCATATTGTGTAGAAATAAATTCTTTTGAAACAATATTAGGACTTGCTATCAATTTATGAAACTTTTCTATCAAGGAAATTTTTTTTATAATTTTTTTCTTTTCTATTTTAATTTTTGGAAAAGTAGTCTTTAAATTTAGTTTAGGATAACCTTCATGTAAAAATTCCATATCTAAATTAAGAATTTCAATTTTATCGTATCTAACTATTGCTTTTTCTTTTTTTATAAATTTACCAATTATTGTGGCTTCAACTCCTCTATCAGTAAATCGCTCTATAACTTTTTTTATGTTAGCGGGTGGAACCGCTAGTGTCATTCTTTCTTGAGACTCAGAAACCCAAATCTCCCATGGATATAATCCATCATATTTAAGTGGAACTTTTTCAAGGTTAACTATAAATCCGCCACTCTCTTTCGCCATTTCTCCTATTGATGATGATAATCCCCCGGCTCCATTATCAGTAATACTTGAATACAGATTTTCATCACGTAATTCTCTAATTATGACATCAGACATTTTCTTTTGTGTTATAGGGTCACCAATTTGTACAGCAGAGACTGGGCTGTTTGGATCTAATTCCTCCGATGAAAATGTTGCACCGTGGATACCGTCTTTTCCAACTCTACCTCCTGCCATTAGTATAATATCTCCTGGATTAGCTTTTTTATTATGGGCTAATTTACCTTTTATTTTTTTTGGAATAATCCCAACTGTTCCACAAAATACCAGAGGCTTTCCTGCAAACCTGTCATCAAAATAAACATTACCTTGAGGTGTTGGAATGCCAGAACAATTTCCCCCAACTCTAACACCACTTATAATTCCTTTTGCAATAAAATCTGCAGGAAGCATTGGATCTTTATTATTTTTTTGTCGGTATAAGTGATAATTTTTATTAGGATCTGCCAAGTAATATGCGTAAGTATTAGCTATAGGTTTTGCTCCTTTTCCAAATCCTAGACAATCTCTATTTACCCCAACAATTCCAGTAATTGCTCCACCAAATGGATCTAAAGCTGAAGGAGTGTTATGTGTTTCAACTTTATGACAAATAATCCAATCTTTATTAAATTCTATACCACCAGCATTATCAGTAAAAAGAGAAACACAAAAATTATCTTTTCTTAATTGAATAATTTTTTCTGTAGCTCCTTTAATGTATCTTTTAAATATACCTTCTTTAATATCATCAATTTTAGCTGAAAATATTTTGTGCTTACAGTGCTCTGACCAAGTTTGCCCTAGAGTTTCGATTTCTACATCAGTTGGTTTACGTTTTATCTTTGAAAAATAATTTTTTATTGCTTTCAAAGACTCTAGATCTAAACCAAGTGTTCCTCTTCTTGATTTATCATTTTCCTCAATGCCAAGTTTGCCAATTAGACTAAGATTATGATCAGAAATATCTAAATTTATTTCTTTTTTAGCATATTTTTTTTTTGGTAATTTAACCTGTTCTAATCTGAACTGATTTTTTTTAAAATTATTTAAATATTTTTTAAATGGATAAATCTTAATTGTTTGAATTAAGGGATTTGCTTCATTTTTGGATATTTTGGTAATATTTTCTTTTCTTCCTTTTATTAAAATAATTTTTGTTGAACCAAGTTCAAAGCTT
>MDSV01192888.1_pt1 | contig 36523 bp, 33 predicted proteins | sample 810851 | NCBI WGS metagenome assembly MDSV01 (sample SAMN05326640, study PRJNA326480) | marine metagenome | isolation source: seawater | place: Atlantic Ocean: North East | collected 2012 | reverse complement strand
TTTATGATAATAAGAAAAAAAATATTTGCCATCTATGCCCACATCATTTAATTGTTCTATCGATGGAGGTTCATAAAAAATTAAATCTGATTCACAATAATCATTTTCATTTATATAGTCTTTATGTTTCAATCCATAATCTAAAAGTTCTTTAAATGTAATACCTTTAAAATGTTGTCTAACCCACTCAGTGGCAGGCTTGAATGGTTTATCGGCAAATTCTGGATCTCCGGCATATTCAGCTTCGCCATTCTCACCATAAAATACTAGTGGTATTCCTAGCTTATATGCCATCTGAAAAGGGTATGCAATTTGGCCAAGAACAAAAACATGGAATGCATCACCTAATTCTTCAAAACATAATCTTGCTAGTTTTCTTTGAAAATTACCATTTGGAGTACATAAAATATTAGTTAACCCTGATTGATTATGAGCTTGCAGGTTATCCCAGCCAATATCAGTATATTTTAATGGTGCCCAAGTAATAGTTAATGGATTCATATTATATTTATATCTTAGTTGATGAGCTACAAATCCTGAATCTTTCCCACCACTACTTGGAACAACCACATCCCAATAGCCATCGGTTCTTCTATGTTTATCTAAAAGTGCCACTAATTCTTCTTCTCTTAACTTCCAATCAACATCGTTATTTTTATAATCAGAATTAAGACACCCACTACAGATTCCCTGATCATTAAATATTACTCTAGGTCGTTGATTAGATATGACACATCTTTTACACCATTTTACCTTTTTTGGTAGATCAAGTACTTGTTGTTCTATATTTCCTCTTTGAAATTTCATTTAAACTCCTTGATAAAAAAATTTTTTAAAACTTCTAATCCTTTTGGCCCACTTTTTTCTGGATGAAACTGACAAGCAAAAATATTATCCACTAATATTGATGAGCAAAATTCATAATCACCATAATTAGTTAAAGTTAAAACTTTCTCTTTTTCTACAGGTTTAGCAAAATATGAATGAACAAAATAATAATACTCATTTTCTGTCAATCCTATATCAAGAATTTTAGATTTATTCTGTTTGGAGAAGTTTCGACTATAAATAGAATTCCAACCTACATGAGGTATGGGAGCTGAATTAATATAATTTGAAAAAGACTCAACAGAGCCATTAATTATTCCTAATCCTTTAAATTCTTCATATTCATCACTCTTTGAAAATAATAACTGCAGTCCTAAACATATTCCCATGAATGGCTTGCCTTTTAAAATCACTTCTTTAATAACTTCAATAAGTTCTAAAGAATAAAGATTTTTCATAGCCTGTGGAAAAGACCCTACGCCAGGCAAAACTATTCCATCAGATTTAAGAATCGTAATTGGATCCGAAGTAATTACACTCTTGAAACCTAAACTATCAAGAGCATTATTTATACTAAATAAATTACTCATTTTATAATCAATAACTGCTATTTGCATAATTATGTATTAACTCTACAATTAATTCCTGATTCTAAAATTTTTGATCTAATATCATTTAATCTAGTACAAGAAAATTTAATACTGTTATTGTTCTTTTTTAAAAATTCGATGTTCCCTTCTTCATTATATCCTTCTAGATTTTTATTTTTTTGCAAGAACTTATAATGAAGAATAGATGCTATTGAAACTCCACTAATTGGAACTTGATCTATGGTAGAAACTATATCTTCTGCTTTCCCAACACCTCCATGAACAACTAATGGAATACTGATTGATGAATGAACTTGCTTAATTAAATTGATATCCAATCCTTGTCCTGTACCTTCTCTGTCAACAGAAGTTAAAAATATCTCTCCAGCTCCAAGGCTCTCTACTTGTTTAGCCCAATCAACTACATTCCTGCCCGTTCGATTCCTTCCATTATCAGTAAATGCCTCATAAGTGCCGTTTGGTTGACAAATTGCTTCGATTGATATAACAATGGTAGATTTACCAAACATTTCTGAAGCTTCAGTAATAAACTTTGAATTTTGATGTGCAGCTGTATTAATAGCAACTTTATCTCCACCTGCTCTTAATACTAAAGAAATATCATCTAGATTTCTTAATCCGCCTGCAACTGTCAAAGGAATAAAAATCTCTTTTGCAGTTTTAGAAATGATGTCATGTAAACTATTACGACCATAAAGGCTTGCAACAACATCTTGACAAATAAGTTCATCTGCACCTTCATCATAATAATATTTCGCATATTCTTCGGGCTTGCCTAGAACTCTTAATCCTTCAAGATGTATTCCTTTTACAAGATTTGGACCTTTAATATCTAAACGTGGTATGATTCTTATTGATATAGACATTTACAATATTAAGTAATTGGGCAAGTATTAATATTTTTTTTATTAATACTAGAAAAATGATTATTAAAAGCTTTTAACATCGGCTTATGCAAATCAAATGATTCTAATAATGGCGTGAGATCAGAGCTTCCTTCCTCAAGAATTTTATCCACAACTAAACCAGTAAGTTCACTCTGCAAGGGAAGTTCAAAAGGAAGTTTCTTAATATTTTTTCCTGATGTAAACCGTGAACTAATTATTCCTTTTCTATTTTCTATAATATATTGCATTTCACCTATTTCTACAATTTGATTTAAATAAGAGGTGTCTAAATTATAATCAATCATCTCCAATAAATCACCTCGCTTAGAATTAACTAGAAGCTTACCAGTGATTTCTAAAAACCCATCTCTTTTTGAACTATAAATTTGTTTGTTAAGTTTATTAATATTAATGTTTAAATCTGACTCATTTGTTAAAAATGCAAAAATATCTAAAAAATGTATTGCATTACATGCTAAACCCCACTGACTTCCTTCTAAATATATTTTAATTGACTTAGCCTTTAGAGTATCTTGTTTTATATTCTGAAAAAAAGAATACATTCGTCTAGGACAATTAACCCATGCTGTTATTTGTTTTTTATTTAATAAAGATATTACTGTCTGAAAATCATTAATTGATTGAAAAGCTACTTTTTCTAATATCATATATTTAACATTGGTTGAGAGAAGCAATTTTTCAATTACTATTCTTCTAACATCAGCATTTGTTGCAATAATTGCAATATCTATATTTCTATTAATTTCATTATAATTACTTATATATCTTATCGAGATTACTTTATTGGTTTTTGGAATTTGGTTAAATCTAGTTTTAGCTAAACTCAGAGATTTAAGATTCGGGTCGATAACTGTTATCTCTATATATTTTTTTGTTTTTGATAAACCTTGTAAATGTCTAGAGCCAAGTTGACCTGAACCAACAATTGCAATTTGGAATTTTGAATTTTTCATAAATTTTTCAAGCAGAAAAAATATTTATTTTACATTTAAATTTTTGAATTATTTTATTGTTGTGAAACTTTTCTAAGCGATTTCCAAAAGGATAATCATAAAATACTTCAACTTTATCAAAAGAATTAAAATGTACAAAGGTAGGTAAAAATTTAAATGAATTTTTATTTTTGATTTCAAAAGGAAATAAAACTGGACCAGTCTCTGCTTGCCACATCTTCTTTTTTGAATTGATATTAAAATGATTAATTGGAAATTCAAGAAAAAAAACTGATTTATTAATATTTAATTTAATTTTAGCAGAAAAATTATTTTTTTTGAAATGACTTTTCATAGAAATATATTTATTTACATTTATCGAAGATTCCTTAGTCAATTTTAATTTAAAAATTTTAAATAATGGTTTTCCAGATGTATCAGAAACCTCACTTTTATATAATCGGAGAGTTGACTTTTTATTGGTTAAAATTTTGCTTCTAAAAATTGTTTGTTGATAATTTGAGCCAGCAACTTGAAATAAATAAGGAGGCTCTTTTAAAAGATTGTTTTTTTTATACATATTTCCAGCTAATACACTCTGGGAGAGCCCAAATATTTCTATTTTATTTTCATGATATATTTTTAAAACAGAAATAAGATCAAAGATTCCAGAACTCTCACCTTCCCAATATAAACTTGACCTACTAAAATTAATTCTTCTTGATATTTTTTTTTTTTTTCAAATACTAGAATTAGTTATTAATAAATTAATAATCATACTATAGACCAGCCGCCATCAACAATTAACGCTGTACCTGTAATATACGATGATGCTTCAGATGATAGAAAGAGGACGCTAGAAGCTATTTCTTCAGGTAATCCTAATCTTTTCAATGGAACTTTATTTGAATATTTTTTAACAAATATAGAGTTTTGAACTTCACTTTCTCCAGCAACATGGCCCTTTAGACCACCCGAAACAAGAGTATTTACACGAATATTATACTGTCCATAATAAGATGCCATTTGTCGTGTTAAATTTGTTATCCCTCCTTTTATAGCTGAGTATGCCATATTCTCTTTCATTTTAGTGCCTTTATAAACCGTAAGATCTTGACCCAAAATACCATATATAGAACCTAATTGAATTATACTCCCATTGATTTTTTCTTTTTTCATAGACTCAGCGGTTAGTCTAGACAACCAAATGAAAGAATTCATATGAATATCTACATTTTTTCTAAAAGTATTCAATGAAATATCTTCGAATGAACCGATACTCCAATCATCCGTCCGAGGATAAGAGCAATTAATAAACACATCTGGGCAACCATATTTAGAAATTATTTTAAAATAATTTTTTTCAATTAAATCCATATCAGAACAATTAAAAAATTCAAAATTAAGATTATGACTATCTTCTTTTGAGTTTCTAATTAATATTTTAGCAGCTTTTTTATCTATATCAAGCATTACAACTTTTGCACCTGCAGTTGCAAGAGACATAGATACTTCTTTTCCAATTAGCCCGAGGCCACCAACAACAAAAGCCGTTTTAGATTCAAGATTAAATTTTTTCAAATAATTAATCATTTTTTTCCATCATAAATTCAACAAATTTCCAGTCCAATTCCGTATCAATATCTAATGCTCTATCTGCCGGTATTTGAACCCCTTTCACCTTTCCATCAAAAATTGCATCTGAATTGATAATAAATTCAGGTCGACATACATAGGATACCGTTGTAATATCAAATACTGACGGAGCATCTTGACGCCTAGAAAAGTTATTATTGCTTTTAATTAATATCTCTATAAATCCTTTTTGATTTTTTTTCACTATATTAAAAAACGGGTTTCGACTCGCCTCTGTTATCCCAAGTACAATATCTGTTTTTTCATCTAACGATACTAGGCATTGGTTAATATCACTTTTGCTTCTTAAAGGTGAAGTAGTTGGCAAACTAATAAAAACGTCAAAATCATCACCTAAATCTTTAAGCCATTTTATAGCATGCTTCCAAGAATCAAATTCTGGTGAGTTATCTTTTGCTAAATCAATAGGTCTCGGAATTATTTCTGCACCATATTCTTTAGCTATTAAAGCAATATTTTTATCTTCTGTTGATACAAATATTTTTTTGATATCTTTAATACTTTTAGCCATTTCTATTGAGTATGCAATCAAGGGCTTCCCACACATATTTTTAATATTTTTATTTGGGACACCCTTTGAACCACCACGCGCAAAAATAAAAGCATAAGTTTTCATGCTAAAATAACCTTTTTAGAAATTTTGTCTGATTTTTTTGCAGATTCAATCATATTTAAAATTGCGGCACCATCATCAATTGAGACTAAAGGCCTTTGTTTATTTTCAATACAATCAAAAAAATGTTTTAACTGTTGTATATAAATATAATCACGATCATTTTCAGAACTTTTAAACTCTTTAAACTCATTGTTTAATTGCCAAGTTATTTTGTTTTCAATTGCATCCCAGATTATATTGCCATTAGCACATTCAGCAATGCATCTTCGACTAATCTTTTTACTATTAAAATCTAAATGAATTGATACTAAAAAATTTTGTTTAGACCTAAAAACAATATCAGCAGTATCTTCAACATTTATATCTAAAAGGCCACTATTTTGTATTTTTGATGAAGTAATACTTTTCATATTACCAAAAAACCAACGGACATAATGAAACTCATGACTCAACTCTAATAATACACCGCCTCCCAATTCAGCTTTTCCTGAAACTGATTGTCGGTAATCAACACCCTGTCTCCAATCCGGAAGGTAAGAACTGCATTCTACCTGAACATTTAAAATTTTACCTATATTTTTTTTATCTAATATTTCTTTAAATTTTAAAGCACATGGGTCATATCGAAAACAATACCCTACAAGTCCAACTAGATTCCTTTTTTTTGCTATTTTCAATAATTTATCTACATTTATGGAAGAATGAGACAAGGGCTTTTCAATTAAAACATGAATTCCATTTTCCATTAAATTAATTGCCTGTTGTATGTGAAAAACAGCTGGAGAAGAAATAATTGCGGCTTCAATTCCAGCATCAATCGCCCGATCAATAGAATAAACGGTTGAGTCAACTAACTTTTCCTGCTTAACCTGACTTTCTTTACTAGAGCGAATGGCAATTATATTTAATTGAGGGCGTAGATTTCTTGCTATTCTTAAATGTCTAGAACCAATACTTCCCAAGCTAATAATTCCAATATTATTTATCAAAATTTATCAATTGCTTTTTGATATTCAGTCCATTGTCCAATATCAATCCAAGCTTCATCATCAACTGGGAATACTCCAATTTTTTTCCCTTTATTTTTTGCATCTTTAATTAAATGGGTGATATGATAAAATTTATTTTTTGGTATTATTTTTAAAATATCTGGATTCAAAATATATAGGCCAGTATTTATTAAAAAATCATATTTAGGTTTCTCATTAATATGAGATAAATGACCTTTGGTATTTAATTCGCAAGTACCATAAGGAATTATATATTCTTTTGTTGAAGCAACTAAAGTTATATCATAATTATTTTTTTGATGAAATTCATATATGCTTTTATAATCAGCTTTAATTATTATGTCACAGTTAGTTAGAAAAAATGGCTTTGTAAATCGGCCTTCTAAATATTTGAGACTTCCTGCAGTTCCCAAAGGTACCTCTTCATCAACAAAATCAACAGAATATTCTGGCTTTAATTCTTCAAAAAAAGCTTTTAAAATTTTTGCTTTAAAGTTCACAGTTAAATAAAACTCAGAACAGTCAATTTCTGTAAATTGTTCAATTATATGTTCAATAATTGGTTTTTCATGTATAGGGATTAATGGCTTAGGCAAAACTTTTGTAAATGGTTCCATACGTGTTCCCTTGCCTCCAGCCATAATTACAACCGGAACAGCTATTGTTTTTTTCTTATTTTCTTTACCATTATTTAAAATATCTCCCCATATAAAAATATCTATTAATTTTTTTTCATTATTAACAACGGGAATAAGATCAAATCTTTTCTCAGTAAATATTTTCTTTACTTCTTCAATTTTGTAGTGACCATCGATAATTACTGTAGGCTTTGACTGATAATACTTTTTAATAGGTTCACTCATTTCAACACCATTTAAAATAGATTTACGCAAATCACCATCACTTAAAGTTCCTAACAATTTATTATTACTATCTATAATCACTAGACATTTTTGACCTGAATCGCTCAATTTTTTCATTGCTTGTCGTATTGTTATATCTGGTTCAATTGTTAAATTTTTCATAAATCGTAAAATTCTTTTTTTAGTTCTTTTGGTAATAAATCTGATTTTAAAATTTTAATTATTTCTCTTACTGGATTAATACCCTCATAAGGATTTTTAACACTTGAAAGGGCTAATTGAAATTTTTCACTATAAAGTTTATTTATAGCATTTTTAATAGATCTCTTATTTGGCTCACAATCAATAATACTATCTGATTTTATTCTTCCTTTTTGTCTATCTCCTATATTTATTGTTCCAATTTTAAAAGTTGGCGCTTCCATTAAGCCACTTGAGGAGTTTCCAATGACTCCATCTACAAGCTTCATGGTTGATAAATAGTTCAAATGCCCCATTGAAGAAAAAGAAATGGATCTTTTTTGATTTTTTAATACAAAATTATCTATCATATTTTTTATTATTCTACTGTATGAATCTGCATTTGGCATCGTAAAGATAATATTTATATTATTAAAGTCATTTAATGCATTTAATAGTCCCTCAAATTGTTTTTTTGAAGTATTATTCTCTAGAGTAACTGGATGATAGGTCACCAATAAATTTTTATGGCCAATTTTAATTCCAGTATTCTCAATTAATTTTTTTTTCGAAAGTAGTTTTAAATTTTTTATTGCATCAACACCCAGGCCCCCAACATTATATATACGCTTAGGATCTTCACCTAATTGAATAACTCTTTTTTTATAATCTTCTGTTGAAACAAAATGCCACCAAGCCATTTTTGAAATTGAATGTCGCATAGCCTCATCATAGGCTCCTTGACTTGTCTCACCGCCATGGATATGTGCAATTGGAATTTTAGCAAAAGTTGCTGCAATACTTGCCGAAAAAATCTCATATCTATCACCCAATAAAATTACAATGTCAGGCTTAAGCTCTTTGAAAACATCAGAAAAACCTATTAATCCAAGACCTGTAGATTTTGAGATAGATGATGATGTATCTGCAGATAAAAGCATTTCAACACTTTTATTAATTTTAAATCCGTCTTTCTCAATTTCATTCTGAGTAAGTCCAAATTCTGGAGATAAATGCATGCCCGTAGCTATTATTTGGAGATTTAAATCTTGATCATTTTTTAAAGTTTTTATTAGCCTAGATAATAAACCGTAATCAGCTCTAGTACCTGTTACTACACAAATTTTTCTATTTTTCATTGAATCAACTCATCAATATCATAGTTCTTTTTTGCATAATTTCCAATTATTTTATCCCATTTCATTGGTGAAATTCCTGAGCCTGGGCGTTTAACCGTTAAATTATCTTCTGAAAGTTTTTCACCCTTTTTTATTTGCTTTTTAGCAACAATTGATTTCCTAGCCACAACAATATTTTTTATTTCACTTTGAGAGGGTTTCTTGTTTTCAGAACCAAAAGCTCTTTCAACATTTCTAATTCCTTGTACCATTAATTTTAATTCTTTAGGCTCAAGACTTGCTACATGATCGGGGCCAGACTGAGCGCGATCTAGCGTGAAGTGTTTTTCAATTATACTAGCGCCCATAGCTACAGCAGCTATGGGCACTTCTATTCCTAAAGTATGATCTGAATAGCCAACGTTTATATTAAATTTATCTCTCATTTTTATCATTGCATTTAAATTAACATCATCTATTGGTGTTGGATACTCTGTATTACAATGTAGTAGTGAAATATTTCTTTTTCTTAATTTTGAATCTAATAAAATATTTATAGCTTTTTCAATTTCATACATTTCTGACATTCCTGTAGACATTACGACAGGTTTACCCAAACTAGCGACATATCTTAAATAGGGTAAGTTGGTTATTTCTCCTGATGGAACTTTAAATAAAGGAACGTTAAGTTTATTTAAAAGATTTAAACTATCATTATCAAAAGCAGTAGATAGAAATTTAATTTTTTTTTCAGAACAGTGCTCAATTAACTTTTTATGTGCATTTAAATCAAGTTCAAGCTTTTTTATCATTTCATACTGTGATTCATTTTTTTCTGTTAAATTTTTCTGATAAACTGCTTTTTCTGCTTTTTTTGTTACTAGCGTTTCTGCCTTAAAAGTTTGAAACTTGACATAATCTGCACCTGCATCAGAAGCTACATCAATAAGTTCTTTAGCTGTTTTTAAACTACCATTGTGGTTTACTCCAGCTTCTGCAATAATTAAAGTTTTATTCATGCTATCTGTTTGGATTAAATTCAAATTTATGGCCTAATATTTTTATAAATGGAGCCGGTTTACCACTATAATATGTTGCTCTTATTCTTTTTTGAATTTCTTTGCTTGTCATATTTAAATTAATTTCAGATAATTTTTCTAACTCTATTCTTTTAAAAGCTACTCTTTTCCATTTTTCTTCACTTTTTGGCAAACTCTTTTTAATAATAATAGTCTTCATTATTTTTTTAAAAAGATTGAGTTGAGCTTTGTAAGTTTTCAGACTTAAGGTTTCAACTGTTTCATCCTTTTTCATTTTAAATCTTTTTACTCCAATAATTTTACCTGAATCTACTTTTGGATCCATTATGTGAGCTGTGGAACCGAATTCATATGCAGAGTCATATATTGCAAAATTAAAACAACCAATGCCTGGATATTCTGGAGGGCCAGGATGAAAGTTGATATTCCAATAATTTGTTTTATTCAACATACTTTTAGGCACAATCCAAGGTGAAATATATGAAATAATAAAATCGTATTCTTTTTTAAGTATCGATTTTGGAATTGAAATATAATCTTCTCCAAAATAGACTTCAATATCGTCAGAAATATTATTTAAATAATTAATTACTTCTTTTACACCATATTTATTTTTTTTAGTTAGCAAACAAATCTTCATTTAATTTTTAAACATTCAATTATTTTTTGAATATCATCTGCTTTTAAATTTGTTGATGAAGGTAAACATAAACTTTTTTTATATAATTTATTTGCTTTATCAATATTATATTTTTGAAATTTCTTGTAAGGTTTTTGTTTATGATTTAGAGTCCATACTGGACGTGTTTCAATTCCCATTTTTTTAAGATATAACATTAGCTCTTCAGAGTTTTTTCCGTAAACATCTTTTTCTATCTGTAAAACATTCATCCAGTGATTATTTAAAGAATAACTTGGGACAGGGGCTATACCCAGTCCTTCAATTTTATTAATTTGATCTACATAATGATTAAATATGGTTTTCTTTTTATTAAGAAAATGTGGTAGCTGCTCCAGCTGAGCGACGCCAATAGCTGCTTGTACATTTGTAAGGCGAAAATTGTAACCAATATTATTATGTATATATTTCACTGGATCATCTTTAGCTTGTGTCGTTAAATATCTTGCACGATCCGCTAATTTTTTATTTTTAGTAAGTATTACTCCGCCTCCGCCAGTAGTAATTATTTTATTACCATTAAAAGATATACATCCAAAGTCTCCAACTGTACCTGTATGAATTTTTTTATTACTTTTTGAGGAATAAAAAGTCCCCAAACTTTCACTTGCGTCTTCAACAATAATAATATTCCGATCTTTACAGATCGGAACAAGCTCTTTCAATAAAGCTGCATTTCCCCAAACATGCACAGGCATAATTGCAGCAATCTTCTTTTTCGTTGTTTTATTTATAGTAAAGCCATTTTTAAACACGGTTTCTTTGTTAATGAATTCTATAGTTTTTTCTATATCAATATTATAATAATCATCACAATCCATGAATATGGGTGAAAGTTGATTGTAAGCTGCAGAATTAACAGAAGCTATAAAAGTAAGAGTTGGCATAATAATTTCATCACCAGATTGAATGTTGCCTAATATCAAACTTACTTGTAATGCAGATGTACCATTAACACAGGCAATTGCATATTTGGACTTAGTATAATTACTAATTTTTTCTTCAAATAAATTTACATATTTACCCGCTGATGATACCCATTCAGTGTCTATACATTCTTTTACGTACTTTCCTTCATTTCCAGAAATATTTGGAATAGACAATGGTATAGAATATTTAGTCAATTATAAACTTTTTAGCTAAATCCATAGTTAAAGAGCTGTCTAATAAACTCTGGGCTGGCCAATCTAATTTGCCAGTTTTAATCATATTACAAAAACAGATTTGCTGGCTGTAAAATCCAGGTTTAAAATCACTGTCAATTTGATCCATTTCAATAATATGTTCATCAAACTTAGTATCAATCCACTTTCCTTTTTCAAGCGGATTTAATATTACAGTAACATTATTACCATAAAGCTTAACAGACCAACCCCCAGGAGAATGCCAATGTGAGGTGTAGCTGCCAATTGTACCTGATTCGAATTCCATAGCAGCAACAAACTGATCTTCAAAATTTTCATTGATTGATTTTGAATAAGAAACAAAATTTTTTATTTCCCCACCAAAAAACCTTAATAAATCAATTGTATGCGTACTATTAGCATAAATCCAATTTTTACGAATAGTATCTAGAATATCTGATTGTTTAATATTCCAAAATCTTTCATGCCCCTCAACTGCTAATCCAAGCAAACTTCCCTTTTCATTTATGATATCTATTCCTTTTTGAAAAATGGAATAAAATCTTCTATTGAACCCAACCATGTTTTTTGTATCATATTGATTAGCTAAGGCTGCCAAAACTCTAGTTTCTTCAGGAGTTAATCCAGGTGGTTTTTCAATAAAAAGTGGAATGTTTAATGGAATTAGTTTTTTAGCTATATCAAAAATTTGATCCGCAGAAACCAATATCATTATACCATCAAGAGAACAGTTTTTAATAAGATTATTAATATTATCATAAATATTATTAATAGAAAACTTTTTTGAAAGTTTTTTAGCTTTTTCTATTGTGCGAGAAGTTATTCCACTGACATTTACTCCATCGATTGAATTGATTACTTTTAAATGTTCTGAGGCAATATTACCCGCACCAATAATTCCTAAATTAATTTTAGACATTATATTGGTCGGCTTTATATAAATGATGATTATTCTTAAACCATTTAATAGTTTTCAATAATCCTTTATTTAGGTCATATTTAGGCTTCCAAGAAGAATTAGATATTAGTTTACCATTATCACATAATAATCTTTCAACTTCACTTTTTTGAGGCCTTTTCCTATTTAAATCATTACTAAATGAGATATCAACTCCCATAATATCTATAATTAATTTAGCAAGGTCACCAATCGAAATTTCAGAATTCATTCCAATGTTAGTTACCTCTCCAAATAATTTATTTGAGTTAAATATTTCAATAAACCCACTACATGTATCTTTAACATATGTTAAATCTCTAGTGGGATTTATACTGCCTAGTTTTAATTTAGTGTCCCCTGATAAACATTGCGCAATAATTGTTGGTATAACTGCTCTTGCAGATTGCCTAGGACCATAAGTATTAAATGGCCTAACAATCTTTACTGGTAAATTAAATGATCTATAATAGCTAATAGCAAGTTGATCAGATGCAATTTTAGTTGCTGAATATGGAGACTGACCAACCAATGGATGATTTTCATCTATAGGTGCGTACTGAGCAGTACCATAGGTCTCGCTTGTCGAAGTTATTAATATTTGTTCAATATTTTGATTTTTTGACGCCTCAAGGACATTATATGTCCCTTCAATATTTGTTCTTATGTATGCTAAAGGAGATGAGTATGAATAAGGAATTCCAATAAGTGCCGCCAAATGAAAAACAGCATCACAATTATTCATGCTTTTGGAAACTGAATCATAATCTCTTATATCTCCAAGAATAACTTCACAATCATTTTTATATTTAGAATGTTCAAGCCAACCCCAATCGTTATTTGAATTATATCGATCAAAAGCAACAACTTGATAACCACTTGAAATACAAAATTCAACTAGATGTGATCCAATAAACCCAGTTGCCCCTGTTATAAATACTTTACTAATTATAAAAACCTTTCATTAAAACTGAATCAAAGAAAATTTATTTACATCTCCTAACTGAGCTACGCCGTTTAAATCAAGCAACTCAATTAAATATGAAATTTCAAAAATATTCCCATCAAGCTTTTTAACTAATTCAATCACGGCTTTTGATGTACCTCCAGTCGCTAATAGGTCATCAATTATTAAAACATTATCTTTTGGCTCAATAGCATCAATATGCATTTCAATTGAGTCTTTACCATATTCTAGTTCATATTCTGCGCTTATAGATTTATAAGGTAATTTCCCTTTTTTTCTGGCTAATACAAAGGAACAATCAAGCTTCAATGCTAAAGGTGCCCCAAAAATAAACCCTCTACTATCAATTCCTACAACTGAATTAATATTTTTATCTTTATATCTATCATAAAAGCAATCGATTACATAAAAAAACAAATCTGGATCCTGTAATATTGGAGTGATATCTTTAAATTGAATTCCAGGCTTAGGAAAATCAGGCACATTTCTAATGTGTTTTTTAATTTTATCTACATTCATCTAATTTACTCCTGCATATTTTTTTTAATTAGCGGAACTGTATATTTAATTAGCTTTTTTACATTATTAACATTTTTTTTCATAACAGAGTATATCATTTCCATACTCACTTCATCTTCATTTTTTCGCCAACAATCATAATCGGTACTCATTGCTATACTTTGATATTTCATATCTAATTCACGTGCTAAAATAATTTCTGGGACAGTTGACATATTTATAATATCACATCCCCAAGAACGAAACATGATACTTTCTGCTTGAGTGCTGAATCTTGGGCCTTCAATTGTAACAAGAGTTCCTTTTTTATGAAATTTAAGATTAAGTGCTTCACAAGAATCAATCAGACATTTTCTAATTGATTCGCTAAAAGGATTACCCATGGGAGTATGCTTAACATCTGGACCTTCATAAAATGTATTATCACGTTTAGTCGTTCGATCAATAAATTGATTTGGAAAAATAAAGTGTCCAGGCTCAATTTCTTCTCTTAAAGAGCCACAAGCTGTGGCGGCTAAAATATGTGAGCAACCTTGATCTTTTAAAGCCCAAATATTCGCTCTGTAGTTAACCTTAGAAGGGTTTATTGTATGCTTAAGTCCGTGTCTAGATATAATTATTATAGGTACATTAGCAATTTTACCAAAAACTAAAGGTGAGCTAGGTTCGCCAAATGGCGTTGATATTTCTTTTGCGCTCGAATTAGAAATTAAATTTGGGTCTTCGAGACCTGAGCCACCTATAATACCAATTTTTAAATCAATTGCCATTTTGCTTTAGAAGTGATTTTTTGAAAGGAAATTCAGCAATACCTTTTTCAGTAATTATTCCAGATATTAATTCTGCGGGTGTGACATCAAAAGCTGGAGTAGTGACTTCAAAATCTTCATCTGTGAATTGAACTTCTTTTATTCTTGTTACTTCTTTTAATGGCCGTTTTTCAATAGGAATCTCAAGACCTGATTTAATTTCATAATCAACTGTAGACAAAGGCGCTGCAACATAAAAAGGCACATTATGATATTTTGCTAGTACAGCTAAGCTATAGGTTCCAATTTTATTTGCGGTGTCACCATTTGAAGCAATTCTGTCAGCGCCTACAAAAATTCCATCTATTTTATTATTTTTCAGTGTTTGGGCAGCCATATTATCAGTCAATAAAGTGAAAGGCGTCTTGGTCCTTTTTAATTCCCAGGTGTTTAACCTTGCACCCTGAAGTAAAGGTCTTGTTTCACATACATGCACCTTTAAATTTTTACCTTGCGCATGTGCATACTGAATAACACCCAATGCAGTTCCAATACCGCTTGTTGCAAGACCACCCGTATTACAAATTGTCATTACATTTGAATTACTAGTTATGAGTTGAGAGCCATTAAGACTTAAATTATGACACCTGTCAATATCATCATCTTTAATTTTATTTGCTAAAAGCAATAAAGACTTTTTTAATTCTGATACGGTTCCTGAAAAATCAACAGTATGCTTTTTTACTTTGTTTATTGCCCACATTAAGTTTACAGCAGTAGGTCTTGTTTCAATTATTTTATCAGCTATTATTAAAAATTCTTTGATAAAATCATTTAAATTATTAGTCATGATTTTATTTGATGCCAATACACATGCGTATGCACCAGCGACTCCAAGCGCTGGTGCTCCTCTAATTGAAAGACGATATATGGCTTTACAAACTTCATTGTAGTTATCAGTTAAAATAAATTTTTCTTCTAAAGGTAGTTTAGTTTGATCCAAAATCCTTACTTTTCCATTTACCCATTCGATTGTTGGTGTTAGTTCAATTAAAGTTTTCATACTATTCTATCATTGCCACCATCTATTGGTATTTGGGCACCAGTTGTTTTTTTACTTTTATCACTTACAAGAAAATTTACTATTTGAGCCACATCTTTAGATGTTACATCCGTTTTCAATAGATTCCGTTTTTTATATTCATTAACAGAGATACCATATTGTTTTGCTCTAGTTTTTAAAACTTTATCTGTCCATACATCTGTATCATAAACACAATCGGGATGAACCGTATTTACACGAATATTATATTTTGATAGCTCAATTGCTGCTAATCTAGACATCTGAGTTAATCCTGATTTAGCTATCGTATAAGTTCCAGCTCCTATGCCTGGGGCCCCAACATTTCGTGAGCCCATAAATAAAACCGATGGGTCGATACCCAGCTTTAAAAATGGAATACTTTCTCTTAGTATTTTTTGATGAGTAGTTAAATTTATTTCTAAATCTGATTTCCATTTTTTATCATTAATATCTTCAAGGATTGCTGATGAAGAAAAAATACCAGCATTGCTAATTAAAATGTCAAGTCCTCCAAAACTTTTTACACAAAAAGAAATTGCTTTCTTTATTTCACTAGTTTTAGTCAGATTACAACAAAACCCTTGAAAATTACTGTTAGCTTTAAATAGTTGAAGTATTTTTTTATTTTTGTCTAAACCAACAACTGAACATCCATTTTTTAATAGTAATTCAGTACACGCATAACCAATCCCACTCGCCGCTCCAGTAATTATAGCTATTTTACCTTGAAATTGAAGCGAGTTATTTTCTTTTTTAAGCTTAGCTTGCTCAAGCTCCCAGTATTCAATATCAAAAAGGTCCTTGAATTTAATTGGCTTCCAAGCATCTAAATGATGAGATGATTGCATTGCTCTTATTGTATGCCTATTAATATCAGAAATAATTTTAGCTTCCTTTATTGATTTACCAAAAGCAATAGTCCCATAATTTTTCCAAAGAGCCCATTTGGGCCCATTATCAAGCTTTGTTATTCCTTTAGATGTATTTTTTATAAAATATTTTTTATATTGATTTATAAATGTGTTTGATGAATTTTTTATATTCTTATCAATTATCCATGCAAATGGCTTAGTTCTAATTACATGATCTGGTGTTAAAGTACCTTTGAGGCACATTCTTTTTGCAGCTTCCATTTTTGAGAACCCTACTGCTTCGCTTGAATTATTTAAAACAGCTAGCCGAGCTTCTCCAGTCAAATTTGAAGCAATTTTTCTAACTTTTGCTAATGATAATAAATTATTTTTGGAACTAGATTTTTTATACTTTCTCCAAACTTTTGATTTGATTAAATAATTTTCTGCTAAACTCACAATATTAATCATTCTATCATAGCTCTGTTTAGCATTTTCACCAAAGCTAAAGACGCCATGATTAAGTAAAATCATACCTTTCATTTTTTTCCAATCAATGTTTTTGGTCATCTGTTCTATTTTTTTTGCTAAAATAAACCCTGGCATAACATATGGAACCACAAGTATATCATCTCCATAGATTTCATTAATTTTATCATTTCCATTGGGTGTGTTAGTAATTGATAAAACAGAATCTGCATGCGTGTGATCAACAAATTTAAAAGGTATTAAGGCATGCAATATAGCTTCTATAGATGGATTAGGGGCAGAGGGATTGAGCGTTGCCAGTCTTTGCTGAATTACCATATCTGAATCACTTAAGGTTTTTAATTTTGATAATTTAATTAAATGATTTAAGTCTACAGGGGCAAAACCTTCTTCTTCAATAGAAATTAAATCCCATCCACTTCCTTTAATAAATAAAGCATCAATTTCTTGTCCAAAAATATCTTTATATTTACCCTTAACGGAAGTATTTCCACCACCATGAAGGACTAATTCAGGATTTTGCCCTAATAAGCGCGATGAATAAACACGTAAAGTAAGATCATTCTTAGAGAATAATTTTGCTTCTTTAGCTGACCAAATATTTTTCATAAATACTATTTAATATGATTTACTACCAAGTAGTAAAGTTATAGCTGAACCTAAAGATTTAATTCTTCCCATCTTTAATTCTTCTAATAATGAGTTTTGATCATAGAGGGTGATCTCCATTTTTTCTAAATCACCAGATGAAGGGTCTTTGCTTTTTTCTAAATTTTCAGCTTTAAAAATATGTACCTTGCCAGAGCCGTAATTACTATGCGGGATAAAACTACCCAAAGGTTCCCAAGCATCGCCTGAATAACCAGTTTCTTCTAATAATTCGCGTTTTGCAGCTTCAATTGGCAATTCTTCATTATCTATAATCCCTCCTGGGAATAATAATGAAGAGCAACCAATTCCATGACGATAGGTCTCTAACATAAGTATTTTATTATGGATAGTCGTAGGATAAACAACTACAGTCTGTGGCAATATAACCCTATGGTAATCCTCAACAATATTACCTGATGGCAATTTAATTTTCTGCGCATCTACTCTTATCCAGGGGAATGATTCATAAACAGTTTTTTCATTTAAAACTTCCCATTTATCTTCATTTCTTTTATCTGAATTAAAATTCATTAATTATTTTACAAAGCTTAAATATTCTATCATCTTTTAAATCAGGATAATTACCAATATACCAACCAAAGTGATGTATATGCTCGACTTCTGGGTAATTTTTCCACTCACCTTGTTTAACAATGCCTTCTAAGTAAGGTTGCCGCATTTGATTTCCTCCGCCAGCATTACCCCTCCTAAACTCAATACCATTTTTTTTCATATTTTCTTCAATTTTGTTTCTTAGTGAAAAATCTGGCTTCTTAAGCACCAAGGGGAAAGCATAGTTCGAACTACCTTCTAAAAGGAAATCATCACGAAAATATTTTTTATTTAAGTTTTTTAGAAATGTGATAAGGTTTTTATTTCTTTTTATATTGTTTTTGTCTAATCGTTTAAGCTGGTTTCTACCAAGAATCGCGCCAATTTCAGTATTTCGCACATTAAATGCAGGTAATGCAAAAATAAATTGAGGATTTAGATCGGGATAGTCATTTTTATATTTATTTTTCAAACTACTGTCGTCAACTTCTCTAACCATGCCATGAGAGCGAAACATTCTTAAAAGTTCGTAAATATTTTTATCATTAGTACAGACCATACCTCCTTCAATTGTACTCATATGATGAGCATAATAAAATGAAAAATTAGACATCAAACCTATTGAACCAAGTTTTTTACCATTAAATGTGGCTCCATGGGATTCACAGACATCTTCAATCAGTGGAATATTTTTATCTTTTAATTCTTTTAAGAGCTTATTGCTTAGTCCATTAAAACCTTGCACATGCGTAATGAATACACCCTTTGTTTTGCTGTTAAGCTTTTCTAAAATTTTGTCATTATCCATACATAATGTTTTAGGATTTATATCAACAAAAACTGGCTTAAAGCCATTTTGTAAAACCGAAGCAATATCTGAAATCCAAGTTAAAGGAGGAACGATAATTTCTCCTAATCCACAAAGCTGCTTTAATGTTGATATAGTGATCAAGTTTGCTGAGGCTCCAGAATTAACAAAAACACTATATTTAACACCTAACCAATTTGACCATTCTTTTTCAAACTCACGAACATTAGCTGAATTGGTGAGAATTGGATTATCTTGTTTTAAAAAATCTATTACTTTATCTAGGTCTTCTCGTGAAATATTATTGGACATTAATGGGTGGTTAAACATAAATCTTATAATACTTTTTGATATGACAAATTAATCGCCTAATAATTTTCTTTTAAGTTTGATTTTTGTCATTCTCTTTATGTTATCTAAAGCAGGAGCGCCAAATTTTGAATCTATCATGTTTAAAAATCTTGGATTTTCAAAATAAGCATGAAAGGCATAGTCTCTAAATCTGAGTATTTCTTCAGCGGTTAAGGAATATGTTCGACTCGGTAAATGTTCATAAGATAAAAATCCATATTCTTCATATTTTGAAGGTAGCTGCCAACCTTCTTTTTTTGCTTTTAAATATAGCGGACTACCAGGTAGTGTTGTAGCACAATACATATTAGCACTTTCAGTATTTAGATCCATTGCTAATTCTAGTGTTTCTTGCATACTATCCCATGTATCATGCCCTAGACCAAAAATATAGTTTGCCCCTACATTAATTCCTGCATTTTTTATCATTGAAATAACATCTCTAATATTTATTTCTTCAAATTTTCCTTTTGTTATTTCTCTTCTTATTTCTTGATTACCAGCTTCTATTCCTGGTGCCAACCAGTTAACTCCAGCCGCTTTTAATTTTTCAAGATATTTTGGTTTTATAGTATCAATTCTAGTATAAGCCCAAATATTAAAATCATATTTTCTTTCAATAATTAAATCACATAATGTTAAAAAATGCTTTGGGTTAAGAACCCACATTTCATCTGCAATTTTTAATTGCTTAACACCTTTTTCTGCTAAATAATCTAGTTGTTTTATCGTGAATTCTGGGTTCCAATATCTAAACTTATTAAAGCTTGAAGAAGCTTTATCCTCATCATTGTCTGTTCTATTAATAATATTTATCATACAAAATTCGCATTGAAAAATGCACCCTAGAGATGTGTAAATACTTGCAAAAGGGCTCCTTTGGTCATCATGATAGTTAGAATGCCAACTACTTGTTCTATAATTATCTAAGCTAGGCATTAAATCATATGCAACTCCTGGCAAATCAAATTCCAGTCTATCTTGTGGAACTATTTTTGAAGGTGGATTTAAAATAATATTACCATCAGAATCTCTGAAACAAATTCCATTTACTTTTTTTAAATAGCTTGCAGATAAATCTGTTCTTAAAACATCAATTAAAGCATAGACACCTTCATTAGTAAAACCAAAATCAATAAAACTATGATCCATTAAGGTTTGCTTAGGAAGCGCATTCATATGAGGTCCTACAAACGAAACTAAAAACTCTGGATTATTATTTTTAATCCATTCTGCGCTTTGAACAGCTCCAGACATTGCCGCTGTTGAGGCATTAGGGTTTTGGCCTGTAACAACAAATAATATTAACCTTGGGTTAATATCATCAATAACACTTGCAAATGTTTTTTCGTTAGGTCTTTCAATTTCCATGTCATAAATCATGACATCAAAACCAGCTGATCTTACTGAATTAGCTAGAAGTCCTGCCCAAATATTTGGCTCCTTAGCTGAAAAATCCTCTGCTAATTTCTGATAAAGATTCCTTGCTGAAGGAGCAATAATTAATAAGTCAAGTTTTTTACTCATGTGTCTTGATAAGTTATTATTCTTTCCACTCTCCTGAATCAAAAGATGGATAAAATCTACCATCTTTTGTTTTCAAAGGCTTTATATACATATTCTTTTTAAACTCTTCTTCATCAAGATATGGATACATATCTTCAATAGGAGTCTCCCAACCAATAATTTTTGGTTCATAGTGGTGATATTCATGGCAATTCAAATCCATCACAATTGGACCATCATGATTTAAAAAATCTTTTATTTGAGCCCTTATTTTGTCATAATCTGAACCATCGTCTACAACCATTGTTGGAATTTTGTATGCTTTAATAATATCCACAAAATCAGGTGGAGAATAACCAACTGGTCCACAAGCTTCTGACCTTCCTTCAAAATTAGTTTCTTGGAATGCTTTGGTAATTCCATAAATATGATTATTCATAATTATTGTTTTTAATGGAATGTTATAATTAATTAAAGTTTGTAATTCTTGAATATTCATGTTGAATCCACCATCGCCAATTACGCAAACTACATTTTGATTTTTTTCTGCAGCAATTGCAGCTCCCATACCTCCAGCAAAAGAAAAGCCCATGGGAGAGTTTCCATTATTTGTAAAATAATGCTGTCCCGTCTTAGTCTCAAAAGCATGATTTGTTACAACAATATTCCCACCACAATCACCACAAAAAATGTCTTCTTTCTTCATTTCCTCAGATAGGATTCTAGTAAAAGCATAAGGATGAACATATTTTCTTGGTTTATACATATCTTTGGTAACGGGGTCATATTTTATTTTCCACTCCATCACTTTATCAGTCCACTCACTAAACTCAGGAAGCTCTAGATCCTTTAGTCTTTCTTGAAGTAATTTGATAAATAATTTAGCGTCAGAATATATACATTCTTCAAAAGGGACTTGTTGCAATTTTTTTTGTAGTCCAGCTTTATCTACATCCACTACATACTTTTTTGCTTCTCTAGCAAAACTATGGATATTCCCACCCGTAATTCTACCTGATATTCTACTGCCTATTGCTAATAATAAATCTGAATTTTGTATACCAAAATTTCTTCCAGCGCCACCATATGTACCTATTCTTCCTCCATAATACTCATAATCTGAGTAAACAATATCAAGAGCATTCCATGTTGGAAACATTGGGATTTTTAATTTTTTTCCAAGTTCATGTAATTCACTAATTGCTCCACTTAATTTGACTCCGCCTCCTATCATTAAACATGGTCTTTTACTTTTTTCCAAATCATTAATAAAAGTGTCTATTTGTTTATTAATTTTCACTAAATCAAATGTCGTACTTATTTTCGAATCATAACCAATTAATGTTTTTGGATTAATTTCAGTTTTTTGAATATTTATTGGTATGTCTAAGAGGGCTGGCCCAGGCCTACCAGACGTTGCTTCGTAGACTGCCTTTTGAACTTCATATTTTATACTGTTCGGGTCTGTAACTAGTTTAGCATATTTAGTAATAGGCTCTACGATGCCAACAATGTCTGTTTCTTGAAAGCCTATTTGTCTAATGCTTTTATTCGGTCTCATAAACCTTGAATTTATTTGCCCAGTAATAAATAAACATGGGACTGAATCATAAAAGCAATTGCCAATTGGTGTCACAAAATTCATTCCGCCTGGCCCACTAGTTGCTAGAGCTACGCCTAAGCCACCTTTAACTTTTGAATATCCTTCAGCTGCAAATCCACCTCCTTGTTCATGCATAACAGAAATATATCTTATTTTATCGTTCCTCGTAAATGCATCTATTAAGTCTCCATTGGCTGCCCCATAAACTACAAATACATCTTCAATACCAATTTCTGATAAGTAATTAATTATAAAATCTGCCACTTTCATATTATACTCTAATCTTTCTTTGTTGTGATTGGTGTTACGCTATGCTTTGGCTTAGCTAAGTTCTCTACTCTATCTTTTTCATATTTCCATGAAGAATCACCAAGCAGTTTTTCAAGCTCTTCTTCTCTTATTTCATAAAAGTTTTCTTTTGATGGAAAACTCCCATCTTTTACTTCTGTTTTATAATCTTCAAGAGCAGATTGCATTAGTTGTCCCGCCTCACAATATCTCTTGACAAATTTTGATTTAAACTCCCAAAATAAACCAACTAAATCATGTAAAATCACTAATTGTCCATCGACAAGATTTCCTGCGCCTATTCCATAAACTGGAATATCAAGTTTCTCCGTAATTAGCCCAGCTGGTTCAGTGGGCATTGCTTCTAAGAGTAGAAAAGAACATCCGGCATCTTGTAACCTTAATGCTTGCTCGATAACAAATTCTGCACTTTTTGCAGTTTTACCCTGCACTCTGTATCCACCCAGCTTAGCACGAGTATGGGGCGTTAATCCTAAATGGCTCATAACCATTATTCCGGAATTACATATTGCCTTGACACGATCAATCATTGCTCCTTCAACTTTAACGCAATCCATTCCTGAAACAATAAATCTTCCAGCATTTTCTATAGCTATCTGATCTGATGGCTGATAAGACATGTAAGGCATATCGCCAATTAAAAATGCGTCTCTAGCCCCTTTTGAAACTGCATCGCAATGGGTAATCATATTATCCATTGTTACTGGAATTGTTGTTTTATATCCGTGAGTAGTCATACCACAAGAATCACCAACAAGTATTGCATCAACTCCCGCATTATCTGCAATTAAGGCTTGCGGATAATCATATGCAGTTACTAAAACTGTCTTTTCTTTATTTCTTTTATGTCTTCTAAGCGTTATTATTGTTGTTTTTGTTCTTCGATCTGCAGCCATATATCCTCTTATTTGATTATTATTAAATCCCCCCCCCTAAACATAAATTTCTTTTACAAAGATGTTTTTATCTCAAAATGTAAAAAGCAAATTTACCCATTATTCTTTAAGTTTCCCTGCTGAATTAATATTGCTATAAAACCAATTTATAGTTTTTTCCAATGCATTTTGAAAAGAGAAAAAGGGCTCCCATCCAATTGAGAATAGCTCACTTGAATCTAGTGACTTTTCTGGCATTCCATCTGGCTTTGATGTATCAAATTTTAAATCTCCACTAAAACCTACTGCCTCCTTAATTGTATTAGCTAATTCAAAAATTGAAAGAGCATAGCCACTGCCAATATTTATTGGTGCTTCACCACTATAATTTTTCATTATAAAAATACATGCATTTGCTAAGTCATCTACAAAAATAAACTCTCTTTTTGGTGAGCCTGTCCCCCAAATTTGAACCGATTTATCATTATTTTTTTTTGCTTTAACCATTTTTACAATTAGTCCAGCCATGACATGCGAGTTGTCTAAATCAAAACTATCACCTGGTCCAAAAATATTAGCAGGAATTGCTGAAATAAAATTTTTATTATATTGTTTTTTATATGCGGAACAAAGATGAACGCCTGATAATTTAGCAGTTGCATAAGCAACGTTAGTCGGCTCAAGGGCTCCTTGCATTAACATGCTAGGCTCCATGGGTTGCTTTGCTAGTTTTGGGTAGATACAACAACTAGACATGTACAAAAGTTTCTCCACTTTATTTTCATGCGAAAGCTCAACAACATTGCTAATCACTTTTAGATTGTCTATCATAAGGCTTGCTGGCATTTCTTCATTTGCTTTGATTCCACCAGATTTTCCACCAAATAAAAAAACATACTTGGGCTTATGCAATCTAAAATACTCATCTAGATTAAAAAAATTAGTCAGCTCAGGTTCTGGAGAATGTATATTAATGATATTATTATATTCACTTTTAATAAGCTCTTTAATAAGAGCTTTTCCTGCCATAGTATTCTCACCAGCTATAAAAATTGGTGAATTATTTTTCATTTTAAATCCTTTAATTCAACAAACGATGATTTTTGCAATTTCTCTCTAGCAATTTCTTCATCATCATATTTTTTCTGTTGATCATAAAAAATAATTTGACTTCCATTTGTTTCAAAATTATAAGGCACATGAAGTAAATGTGATAATTTATTTTTAACTTCATTCTGCTTTTCAATTGGAACGAAAAGTTGAAGAAAGCCCCCGCCTCCGGCACCAGAAAGCTTCCCTCCCAATGCACCTGCAGAAATCGCCGTTGAATAAATTTCATCAACATGTGAATTAGAAACTAATTTACTTAAGCTCCTTTTTTGCATCCATGCTTCATTTAGTAATAATCCAAAATCATTTAAATCGCCTTTTTGTAATATTTTAATTGACTCATCAACCATTTCATAAATTGAATTAAGATTTTTTTCTTTATCGAGTATATTCTCAACATAGCTTTCCGCAACTTTTTCTGCAGTCCTCATTATTCCTGTGTAAAATAACATAAGATTGCTATCAAGTTTTTTAATCGTTTTTTGAGGAAGAATTACAGGGTCTACTACAATATCACCAGTTTGTTTAAATTTAATTCGATTTAATCCGCCGAATGCTGCATTTGTTTGATCTTGAGAGCCTACCATTTCCTTAATTATTTTTTGTTCAATATGAATGCTCTCTTCTGCAAGTTGTTTAGCTGAAACCATTTTGCCCTTGTAAGCATACAATGCATTAAGCAACCCTACAGTAAATGAAGAGCTTGAGCCTAAACCGCTCCTTCCAGGTAAATCACCATCATAATGAATTTCAATATCTTTATCTATACCAACAAATTTTAATACTTCTCGTGCAGATGGATGCTCAAGCTCGCCACTGGTTTCACAACCTTCAATTTTAGAATAAACTAATCGAAGACGGTGCTCAAAAAAAGGAGGTAAATACCTACAAGTTATATAAAGATATTTATCAATTGTTGTTGATAAAACTTGACCGCCATTTTTTAAATACCAATTAGGATAATCAGTCCCTCCACCAAAAAAAGATAAGCGATAAGGGGTTCGAGATATAATCATTTTGATACCTTACTTTTATTAGTCCAATTAAAATATTTTGCTTTTTCATATGATTTAGGTGTGCCTATGTCAATGAAGTCTCCTTTTGTCTTGAAAGAGTAAATCTCTTTACCAATTAAAGATGGGAAAAAATCAAGCTCTAATGAATATGGAATTCTAGTAGGAATTTTTTTAAGAAGTGATTTTTTTATTAGATATATACCCGCATTAATTAGACCTTTGCCTGATTCAGCTCCTTTTTCTACAAAATCAATAATTTTACTTTTTTGGTTAGTTTTTACAACTCCAAATCGAGAAATATCTTTACTCTCTCTGGTTACCATTGTCATCGTTGAATTTAATTTATTATGATATAAAAATAGATTAGAAGCATCATATTCTACGTAAGAATCACCATTCATAATTAAACAAAGATCTGTATTTATGACCTTTTCAGTATTTTTAAGCCCACCCCCAGTTCCTGCTGGCGAACTTTCCTTACAAAAAACAATATTTAAAGACTTGTATTTAAGACCTATTTCTTTTTCAATTTTCTCTGCCATATACCCTGTGCTAATAACTACTTTATTTATTTTTTTTGCATTAAGCTGATCTAATAAATAATATAAAAATGGCCTTCCATTAATTTCAGCCAAGGATTTTGGCTTTTTTGTGATAACTGGTCTTAGTCGTTTTCCTAAGCCGCCAGCAAGGATAACAGCCGTAACAGAAGATAAATTAGACGTTGGCAAAACGATTTGGCCTTAAAATATTAAAGCCTTTTATTAATTCAATTATTCCATCATCAAGAGTATGGTCTGGCTTCCAACCTAATGCTTCAATTTTATTATTACTTACAATGTAATCTCTTTTATCAGGGTCTTCACCTATTTCAGCAGAATGAATATAGAGCTCAGGTAAATGTTTTTTTATTTTTTCTGCCAATTGTCTTTTTGATAAGTTTGCAGAACTAAGTCCTACATTGTAAGGCTCGCCTTTCATTTCATCATAGTTGTCAATTCCAAATTGAAAGGCTTTTGCAACATCTTTTACATGAATATAATTTCTTCTGAAATGCTCTTCAAATAAAACAAGCGATTTTTCTTTTATTGCTTTATAAACAAAGTCATTTACAAGTAAATCCATTCGCATACGTGGACTCATGCCAAATACAGTAGCAAGTCTAAACGTAATTGAACTACCTTTTTCAAGCATAGCTTTTTCAATCTTAACTTTTGTTTTTCCATATTCTGATATTGGTCTTAAAGGAGTGTTTTCATCGCAATAAGCATCTTTTTCTCCAATTCCATATCCACTATTTGTTGTTGGGAAAAGGATCTTTTGACTAGTTGAAGTGTTATTTACAATATTGATATGTGCATCATAATTAACCAAATTAGTTAATGCGGGATTACGCTTACATGCTGGCGCACCTACGATAGCGGCCAAGGGAATAATAATATCAAATTTAGGTATAAGTTTATTAATTAGAGCTTGATCGCAAATATCTCCTTGTATAAACTCAAAATTTTTATTTGAGCAACACTCCAAAAGTGTAGATTGATTAAATATAAGACTATCAATAACGCTTACAGAATAACCGCTTTTAAGAAGTTGTGGCACTAGAGTTGAGCCTATATAGCCTGCTCCTCCAGTAACTAATATTTTTTCATTCATTATTTTTTACCTTATTAAGTTTTTTGTTATAGCTTTATAAACAGGAAAGAAATCTTTATGGTAGTTTGAAGAAGGCCTCATAAGATTTGCTAGATTAAGCTGATCTTTATCAAATCTATTTTTAATTTCTTTAGCAAGATTTGAGAACATAGGTATTTTTTTAATTTTATGTTTAAATGTTGATCTATTTATTTTGTATTTACTTTTATATTTTATACTCATGGTCCTGGAAAGATACAGCCACAAAGATTGCTTCACTAATCTTCTTGCCTTTTTTTCAGCAATATTATCTTCTTTAGCTATTTCATATGTTAAATATCTCATAAATTTTTCGCAAGAAGATTGCCATTTAACATCAGAAACCCAATCGAAAGTATCTGGGAGTGAATACTGATCATCATGCCCTTGTCTAATTAAATATAAACAATCAATAAATTTTGATTTACCCTTTATAATAAATGTGAATGAATGCAATAATTCACCAAATGATTTATCTATATCATTGCCATAATTTTCGGAGTCATTAATAAATTCATTTTTTCGATGGACAGAAAATTGTGGCACCCAATAATTTTGAGCAAAATTTAAAATTCTATCACTAGCAGTTTCCTCTTCAGATTCTCTCCTAATCCAATAATTGCCCAAACTATTAATTGCACCAAATGCTCCCGGTTCATTTAGCGAGAAATGAATACCTTTACCTTGAGCAGTTCTATAAGAAGAATTTCTATCTAAAAACTCAGCACATTTTGTAATAGAATCTGGAATAAAAAAATCATCATCTCCTGTGAATGCACAAAATTTTTCTTGATTCTCATGACCTAATCTTTTAAGCGTTTGATGAGGCTCACAATTGGACCAGTAGAAGTATTTAATATTAAGTTTTGAACTTAGTTCTTTAATCTTTAATTTAATTTTTGAACTATGTTCTGAATTACTTGCATCTCCAATATAAATTGGGTGAGGAGATTCTACACTTGCATAATAATCTAATTGACGATTTAAAAAATCTGAGCGGTCTTTGGTTGGAATCAGAATCCCTACTTTATGCATTTAAGCCAACCTTAGGAAGAATTGCATCCCAATAATGCTGACCATTAAAAATATTTAATACTTTATCCCGACCATTTTTTGCTATCTCTAATCTTTGCTCTTCATTTTTAAGGTAATAATTAATTTTATCAAGCAGGTCATTTTTATTAACAAATTCTACATATTCAACGCCCTCATTAAACAACATTGCAGTTTGTTCATTTGCCATTTCTAATAGCAATGCACCTGATAATAAAGTTTCAAAAACCCTCCCTTTTAATTGATGCATATCTGTACTATAAGAAAAATTAATACCTATTTTTGAACGACCCATTATTTTTGCATAATCTGCATGAGTTTTTTGTTCAGACCTTTCTGATGTTGCAAAAAGTCCTTTTACTTTTTTTATTTTTAAGAAATCTATATACTCTTTTCTGTAATCACGATAAGATGATATTTGGCCTAAGAAAGAAACATCAATATCTTTTTTCATAGGTTTAAAAAGTCCATCAGGATCATAAGAAGGTGACTTACAAATAATTTTCTCTGACAACGGTTTTGATAATTTGTTTATTTTAGTGATTAAATTTGGATTGTCATTAATAACGTGCAAATCAATGAAGCTATCAACTGGAAAAATATTTTTTTCTATAAAATTATTTGAACATGTATCCCACCATAAAGCTATGAATTTTATTTTAACTTTTTTTTTTATTTTATTCATTATGCTAGAGCTTGGCTGAGAAAAGTATCTCTTTTTTAAATGAGAGTAACTACTTAAAATGACAAGATCCGGTTGAGTATTGATAATTTTTTTTAAAAAATTTATATAATACATAAATAAATTTTGTTTTTGATCCCAAAAAAAATTTACTAGCTGAACTTTTCTTTTAATTAATGAATCTTCTAAATGAAATTTTTCCATAGAGTCATCATTGCTACCATTATAATATTTATCAAATCTACAAAGTAATATAATTGGAATTTTTCGACTTTCAATTTTTGGAATACTCTTTACTTCCTTCCATCTCATAAATATGCTTGAAAAAATATGATTGACTAAATTTGTAAATAAATTAGAACTTTTAATTATAATCCGTTTTATTCTTGCAATTATTTTATTATAAATTTTTATTATCATTAAAAATAGTTTTTTTCTATTTACCAAGAAATGTTGAAGAGCAATCAATTTTAGGCCTTAAAGCAGGAGTGCTCCAATCATATGGATAGCTACCTCTAACACCATCCTCATGAAAAGAGTCTATGACTTGAAATGAAATTGCATTTTTGATGTCAAAAAAATTATTTTCCTTACCAGGTGGCGCAGGTGGCTCATAAAGTAAAGCATGGACTTTAATTGTATCTTCTTGTAAAAGATTCCCTGGGATTCTATAAGTTACTTTATGCAGTCCAACTTTTTTATTTTCCTGCTTCCCCCAAAGTTTCTTTGAGTAATCATCAATAGCAAAAAATAACCAAACATCTAAACTGCTTACTAAATGAATACCTCCAGCAATCTGAGATTCAGTTTTTAAAACTCTGTAAGTTATTTCAATGATTATTTCATCGGTCGTATCAAAACTAGAGCTAATTTTATCGTTACCAGTTTTAGTATTTATTGAAACTAACTTTACATTTTCATCGCCAGGCGCATTTTCTAAAGCCCAATTTCTTTTACCTTCATACAGCTCAACCTGTTCGCTACCTGAAGATATATACTTATTTATTACTTTTGGAGTAGAACCAGTTTTTATTACTTTACCCTCTTCTAGAAGAATGCATTTAGTGCACAATGTTTTTATTGATTGTAAATTATGACTAACAAAAAGAACAGTTCGACCATCGTTTTGGCTTACTGCTTGCATTTTTTCAACTGCTTTTTTTCTAAAAGCAATATCGCCAACAGCTAAAACCTCATCAACAATTAATATATCTGGGTCCAAATGTGCAGCCACAGCAAAACCTAGCCTAACAAACATTCCTGATGAATATCGTTTAACAGGTGTGTCTAAAAATTTTTCAACAGATGCAAAGTCAACTATCTCATCTAATTTTAAAGAAACTTCTTTTCTATTCATCCCGTTGATTGCACCATTAAGATAAATATTTTCTCGACCAGTTAATTCTGGGTGAAAACCAGTCCCAACTTCTAGGAGGCTTGCAGTTTTTCCTTTTATTTTTATATATCCACTAGTGGGCGATGTGACTCTAGAAAGTATTTTTAAAAGTGTTGATTTACCAGCCCCATTACCACCAATTATACCTAAAATTTCGCCTTTACTTACTTCTAAATTAATATCGTTCAATGCAAGTATGTTATTTTCTTTATTTTGCTTTTTATTTATTCCTATTAGACTATTAGGATCTTCTTTGCCTTTTACTTTTGCCCACCAACTTTGCAAATCTCTATATAAAGTTCCATGTCCAATTACACCTAATTGATATTCTTTATGAAGCCCCGAAATTTTTATTGCAATATCAGACAATTTTATACTGTATCCATAAATGTTTTTTCTACCCTATTAAAAACAACAACTCCTACTAAAAACAAAACTATTGAGCAAACAACACTAGCAATCACTTCGTTAAATGTTATTGACGATACGCCTAAAAAAGAACCTCTAAATGATTCAACTACTGCAGTCATAGGATTAATTAATATAAATATTCTAAATTTTTCTGGTACTTCAGATAGAGGATAAACAATTGGGGTTAAATACATCCATAGCTGTACAACAAAACCCATCGCAAAAGATAAATCTCTGTATTTAGCTGTTAATGCAGAAATGATCATTCCTATGCCAGTGCTTAGCAAAGCCATATGTAAAATAATTAATGGAAAAGTAATAACGTTAATCGTGGGGTTTATACTTGCTCCATTAAAAATAAAATATGAATAAAACCCAATAAAAATTAGAAACTGAATAGTCAATTGAAAAAGTGAGGTTATCGCTATGGATATAGGAACTGTTATACGAGGAAAGTACACTTTTCCAAAAACTTGCGAGTTTGAAATAAAAGTTTTACTTGTTTCAGATAAACAATGAGCGAAATATCCCCAAACTACATTACCTGATAAATAAAATAAAAAAGGCGGCAAACCATCAGTAGAAATTTTTGCAACCTGACCAAAAATAAATGTAAATACAACTGTATTAAATAAGGGTTGAATAATATACCATAGAGGCCCAAGGATTGTTTGCTTATAAAAAGTAACAAAATCTCTTTTTACAAATAAGAATATTAAATCCCAGTACTTAAAAATTTCTGAAATATCTACATTAATCCAACCAGATTTAGGCTTAATTATTAAATCCCATGAATCATTTTTTGTAATTTTATTTTTCAAAAAAATTCTGCAGTTAAGTAAAGTATATAATTTATTATTTCTTTTTTATTGAAATAATAAAAGAAAAAATAAATATTATTAATGCAGCTATATAACAAACGATAACGAACATTAGCTTATAAGAATATCTATTAAAAAAAACTGGGCTCTGAGATTCATACCCTAGATAAAGAGGTAAAGCTAATAATAATACTGCACTAGTTACCCCCGAAAATCGATAATCAAGAATTAAATCTTTACTTTTTTTAATAATAGAATTCTTTATTTGCCTGATTTTTTTTCTTTCTTGCATATCTGCATTATTTAAACTGGACCTTATAAAAGCAAGAATGAAGCTTATTGAAAACCCTACAAAAGCTGAAACAATGACACTTAAAACTGTACTTGATTTTTGTGCATGTAAAGGAGCTTTGGGTTCATCTAATATTTGTATAACTGAACCCTTTTGCACTAACTCTATTTTAGATAATTCTAATTGTTGCTTTAAGGTTAAGAAAACACCTTCTTGGATTTCAACGTCTCTTTTTAATCGCTCTTCCTCAAGCTGTAAAGATGGTGATGTGATCTGTCGATTTGTTTCGTAGAAAAGTTTTAGGCCTTTTTCTGAAATAATTAAATCTGATTCTACTGAATTGATTCTGTCTTCAATGAATCTAATCGTCTCATTAACCTGCTGGTTTTTGTAAAAACTATTTAATTTTAATAATTCAGATAAGACTTCAATATTTAAATCTCTTGAAAAGATTGGATCATCTGTTTCAACACTTAAGATGCTAAAAGATCCTTCGTTGCTAAATGAAACCATATTTTGAAAGTTTGCTGTTGCGTTCTGGACTAATGTATCTTTAGAAAATCGCTGCTTTGAATCGCCAGTTATGATTTCAAGCAATGAAATCTTTTTATCATATTCTTCAATATAAAAAACCTTTTCAAGCATACGCTCGGCAAAAGTTCTACTCTTAACGAGATCTGGTAATAAAGATGGGCTAGAAAGATCAACTTGGCTAGACTCATTTAGATTTAATCCAAATTTTGATGCTAAACCTGCAACGTTACCAAGATTTCCAGACAAGCCAGAATTTTCAGAAAGAAGCAATTTAGAAGTAGATATGTAAGTTGGCTTCTCTAAAAATTGGACATATGTAAAAGCTGTAAAAACAAAAAGGAATGTAATTAATACAATTAATTTAAGCTGGCTCGCAAGCGTTAGTAGTATATCAGTTATACCAATCTCATCTTCACTTCCATCAACATTATTATTTATCAAAACAGAAGATAGCTGAGAGCTTTGGTTGTTATTTATTTTTAAAGCTATATAGTTTGGAACTTGATCCCTTGATTTCCAATTTGATACAGCTTGAGGTGTAGTATCTAGGGTTCTAGCTATTTCCGCCAAGGTAGCGATACCTTTGGAATTCATCATTGTTTCTAATTCGCTAAATTTCAAAATTTTATTTTTTAATAAATATCTACAACTGCTTTGATAGGACTACTGCGGTGATCAAAGATGAAACTATTGAAGTCCAATTGGTTGCAAATTGGGTTATGTTAAATGGTAAATCTGCTTCTTTAGAATTTATAATTATTGTGCAACCCTCTTTTATTTTTGGCCTAGAGTACCATTTTTTTGGACTAACAACACCATTTGGATATAAAACAATGATTCCTTTTTTATTGCCAACTTGAGTCAAACCACCAGCGGCATTAATGTAATACTGCAGTGATTTTCCAGGCCTAAATTCCATGACACCAGGATTATAAACAGATCCAGTAACATAAACAGTTGACGTTTTTTCTTTTATGATTATACTGTCACCAGGCATAAGTGAGATTTCCATATTTTGCCAAGCCAATCTTATTTTTTTGTCGTTTATTTCCTCCACATCTGCATCTTCACTCTCAAGAGTATTATCTTCAAAAGTATCAAGTTCTTTACTTAAAAATGAATCAAAAAATTCTGTTTTTCTATAGATTGCTATTCCACCCTGTTGTGCTTTTGATGTTAAGCCACCTGCTCTTTTTAAAATAGATTCTAAAGATTCGTTATCTCTAATTAAAGGATAGGCACCTGGAATGTTAACTTCTCCTGAAATTAAAACATTGTCCTTTTCAAAAAAATTTAAATTAGCATGAATAACTACTTTATCCAAATTTTGAAGTAAAACTTTATCTTTATTTGTACCATTAACTATTGGTCTCAGATCAATATTTATCACATTTTCATAACGACTGTTTGGATTCCGTCGAATTATTTCTGATTTATTTAAGTAGATTGATTTTAAAAATGTTGAATCTTTAAAACCTCCACTTAGATTCAATAAATCATTGAAACTCATACCAGAATAAAAGAAATATTTACCTGGAACTTTTACCTGACCAATTATTTCTACTTCTTGAGTTTCTTTGAATAAGCGTTGAGCAACTATTCTATCGCCTCCATTAACAGCTAATGACTTTGAATTATTATAATTAACATATGAACCACTATAAACATTATTATTTTTTCTTTCACTTTCATTGAGCATACTCATTACACCGATCTTATTAGAAGCATCGAATGAAAGACCACCAGCATACTGAATCAAATCGAAAACACTTTCACCTTCAATTGATTCATATAGGCCTGGATTTATGACAGCGCTGTCAATTGCAACTATTGACTTTCTTGATGAAACCACTACAATATCTTGGTCTCTAAGCTGTATTGAAGATGACAACTCACCATTAATAAAAAAATCATAGAAATCAACTTCAATGACTTCACCTTCATTTCTCTTTATTTTAATCTTCCGCAAAGAACCCGTTGTATCTACACCTCCAGCTTGTATCAAACCGGTAATGACAGTTGAGAAAGGATGAATTGGGTAAATACCAGGAAATTTTACCTGACCAACAAAATTAACATTGATGCTACGTAATTCTCCAATAGATACATCAATAAAGGTGGTAGGTGATTTTCCATTCAAAGTAGCATATAATCGACCAAATTGATTTTTCAAATAATCACGAGCGTCGTTTATTGATTTTCCACTAATATTTAATAGACCAACCTTATCATCATATATTTTACCTTCGCGTGTAATAATATAATTTTTTCTTAATTGTGTCTGTCCCCAAAGAGAGATAATTAACTCATCACCTGGTCCTAATAAATAATTATTAGGTGTTGGTAAATTTTCCCAATAACTAATTGAATCACGATTTGTAAAAAAATCATATCCAAAATGACGACTTTTTTCACTCTTATCCTCATAACCTTTATTATAAATATCAAGATTAGTAATGCGAGGAAGTCCAGATTCTGGAGATAAGGCATCAACACCTTCAATTTGATTAACATTCAATTTATCTTTTTCAAATTTTTCATACTCTGCTTGCAGTCTTTGCAAATCTTGTAGCGACTGATTATATACAGGAATACATAGTAAAATAATAAAAAAGTACACAAAATATTTATATGTTTTAATCATATTATTCCCTTAGAGTAGACTTTTTATTCTGATTATCAACCTTTTTTAATGGCTCCGCCTCTTAAGTCACATTTTTAGAAACTTATTGAGGGTATACTAATAGTTAACTAGTGCAATAATTTTGTTAATGAAATAAGTTATACAGCTCATTATCTTGCTCTTTTTATTGTATTTATATTATTACACTTAATTAACATTAAATTACACTAAAATACAAAACAAGTAGTATTTTATAAATTTTTTGTGTACAAAAACTAATAAAATTCTAATTTTTTGATTGTATGAAAATTTGTAATATTTGCAATGAATTATTTTACGATAATATAAAATATATGAAAATTTTAGTCACCGGTGGTTGCGGCTTCATTGGAAGTAATTATATAAATAATCAAATTATTCATAAAGATAATATTATTATGAATATAGATAAACTTACTTATGCTGGAAATCTTAAAAACCTCCATAAAATTCATAAATCAAATAATTATCATTTTATTAAAGGTGATATTTGTGATAAAGATACCGTATTTGAAACCATCAATAATTTTGAACCTGACTCTATTGTACATTTTGCAGCGGAATCACATGTTGACAGATCAATTGATGGTCCAATGCAATTTATTAACACAAATATCGTTGGAACAGCAGTGCTTCTTGAAGCATCATTGGCGTACTTGAAAAATAAAAAGAACCCTTTTCGCTTTTTACATGTAAGTACTGATGAAGTTTATGGCTCTTTAGGAAAAAATGACTTTTTTACTGAAAGTACACCATATAGCCCTAGTTCTCCATATTCTGCTTCAAAAGCTTCTTCAGATCATCTAGTTCGAGCATGGTATAAAACTTTTGACTTCCCTGCATTAATTACTAATTGCTCAAATAATTATGGACCATTTCAATTTCCTGAAAAACTTATCCCACTTATTATTGCAAATTGCGTTGATGAGAAACCATTACCAATTTATGGAACCGGTAAAAATATTAGAGACTGGCTCTATGTGATTGATCATTGTAATGCAATTGACTTAGTATTAGAAAAAGGAGAATTAGGAC